>C._urophasianus_2_cecum__coassemble_22_pt1 | contig 58130 bp, 54 predicted proteins | sample C__urophasianus_2_cecum__metabat2_low_PE_006 | metagenome-assembled genome bin C | reverse complement strand
ATTCTGAAACTAAAAATCTAGCAGTTCGTGAGTGGATTTGCGCAAAGTGCAAAACTAGCCACGATAGAGATAGAAATGCTGCTATAAATATATGGAAGGTTGATGTTTCAACCTTCTTTGGAGAGATACAGTAAGACCTGATATTTTAGTGGGAAAGTATCGTTTGTATCCAAGAATCCCTGCCTTTAGGCATGGGGAGTATGTCAAAGCGTTTTTAATTCATGATAAAATTTTAATATAATTTAATTAGTTTTTAAGGATAGTGATTTTAGTGAATAATATTTTAGTCATTCATGGACCAAATTTAAATTTGCTTGGTATGCGTGAACCAGAAATTTACGGTAGTATGACTATGCAGGACATAAATGATGATTTGCAAAAACAAGCAGAAAAAGCAGGTGTTTGCATTGATTTTTTCCAGAGTAATCATGAAGGAGAAATTATTGATAAATTGCATACAGCACGGGGCAAATATGATTATATAATTTTAAATGCTGGTGCATATACACATTATAGTATTGCTATTCGTGATGCAATTGCAGGAATTGAAATACCGACGATTGAAGTGCATATATCAAATATTCATAAGCGTGAAGAATTTCGTCATCATTCAGTGATTGCTCCAGTTGTAGTTGGTCAGATTTGTGGTTTTGGTCTTGATAGTTATAAAGCAGCATTATACGTTGCTATTAGAAAATTACAGGAAGAAGGCTTGCAAAATGACTGATAGAAAAAATCGTATTTTGCGTTTGCGTGAATTCATTAAAGAAAAAAATTGTGATGCCGTTATGATTAATAAAGAAGAAAACTTACATTATTTTAGCGGTTTTACTGGTGATGATACAATTTTATTGATAACTTTAAATGAATGTTATCTAATTACTGATTCGCGTTATATTGAACAGGCAAAACAACAAACTGATTTTGCTATTTTTGAGCAAACTTCAGGCTTATTTAATAAAACAGCACAAATGATAGAAGAATTAGGTCTTTTGAGCGTAGCGTTTGAAGGTAGTGCTCTTAGTTACAATGCATACGCTAAATTAAATAATTTGTTATTAGATAAAGATATAGATTTCTCTACTTCTGTTGATTTAGATGAATTGCGTATTATTAAAGATAGTGCTGAAATTGAACTTATAAAAAAAGCTATTTATATTAGCGATGAAGCATATACGCATATTATTAAATATGTTAAAGCTGGGATGAGTGAAAATGAAATTGCTTGTGAATTAGAAACAGTTATGCGTCGTTTGGGTAGTGAAAGACCTGCATTTACTACAATTGTTGCCTCAGGTGTGCGCGGTGCACTTCCACATGGAGTGGCTACAGATAAGTTGATAAATGACGGTGAATTTGTTACAATAGATTTCGGTGCCGTTTACAAAGGCTATCATTCCGATATAACACGTACTTTCTGTATTGGACAGGCAAGCGACAAACAAAAAGAAATTTATGATGTTGTTTTAAATGCTCAGCTTATAGGGCTTAAAGAAATTGCGCCAGGTAAAAGTGGCAAAGAAATTGATGCACCTGTTCGTAATTATATAAAAAATGCTGGTTATGGTCAGTATTTTGGTCATGGATTAGGACATGGAGTTGGACTTGAAATTCATGAATTACCACGTCTTTCACCTCTTAGCCCAACAAAAGAACTTAAAGAAAATATGCTTGTTACTGATGAGCCAGGTGTTTATTTGCCGAATTTTGGTGGTGTTCGCATTGAAGATACTGTTTTAGTTACGGCAGATGGATGCCAACCGCTTACTAAAAGCGATAAACGGCTTATTGAAATAATGTAAGGTTTTAGCTTTGCATTGAATAAATTAGAGAATAATATTATTTTGGAGGAATGTTTTAATGATTTCCAGCAGTGATTTCCGCACAGGCCTTACACTTGAAATTGATAATGGTGTATGGCAGATTGTTGATTTCCAACATGTAAAACCAGGTAAAGGTGCAGCTTTCGTTCGTACAAAAATTAAAAATGTACAAACTGGTGCTGTAGTTGAACGTACTTTCAACCCAAATGAAAAATTACCAGCAGCTCATGTGGAAACAAGAACTGTACAGTATTTATATGAAGTTGACGGCATGTATACCGTTATGGACAATGAAACTTATGAACAATTTGACCTTACAAAAGACCAGCTCGGTAATGCTTTAAATTACTTGAAAGAAAATATGGATATTTCTCTTCAATCTTTCAAAGGCAAAATCATTGGTATCAGCTTACCAAATTCTGTAAATCTTAAAGTTGTAGAATGTGAACCAAGTGTTAAAGGTGATACTGCAACTGGCGCAACTAAAATGGCAAAAGTTGAAACTGGTTATGAAGTTCGTGTACCACTTTTCGTTAATGAAGGCGATGTACTCAGAATTGATACTCGTACAGGCAATTATATTGAACGTGCTTAAAAGACAAAAAGAAAGGTCCAAAGTTTTTTACTTTGGACCTTTTTTCGTATCATATTATAGAACCGAAAAACTTTCTCTACGCAATTATTTCTTGCTTCTGCGTTTGTTCTGGTTCAATGTTTTGATTGGCTATGAATATTTAATGCTTGTTCATCTTTATTTGACTGAAAAGAATTATACCCCAAGCAACCTTTTTCTTTAAGTGAAGCTTCCGTTAATTTTTTTATTAACTGCTGATATTTTCAATACATTCTGGTTTAATCGTATGAGTAACAATAATAGCAAACATAAATCATCTCTTCTCTAAATTTATTTATATTCTTAGTTTAATATACTACCTATATAATAGCAAATACTTATATTGCCATATTATTTCACAACAAAACAATGACTTTATACTTATTATACTCTTATTTTGTATCTATTAGACTATCCCATAAAAGCAAAATATTATTTCCCTTTTCTGCTAAAAATCTAATACTATTCGTTTTTATTTGAAAATCCCAGTCTACATACATATCAGAATTCAGTTTACCATATTTTTTTTGAAAATTTTCTTTCATCTGTTTATTCATTTGTACATCTAACATCATATGATATCGTTGATTTTTTTCATCTGTTAAAATATAATAACTATCAATTACTTTTAATTTATATTTTCGTTCAACTAAATCAATAAATCCTTGTGGTATTGAATATTCATTCTGCATAAAAATTCTCCTTATATTTTCAAATTAGAAAAGGCGTAACTTCAATTGTTACGCCTTTTTTATTATTTTATTTCAAAAGGTGAAGAAGCAATATAGTTATTTTCCGTCAAATCAGTGTGTGAAAATATATCAATAAACTTTTGCACTGCAAGTGTTGGCGACAATTTTCCCTCAATAACTTGATTTTCTATTCTTTCTCTATTTTCCATGATTTTAGGAGCTCGATAAAATAAATTATGCAAATGTTCCTCTACCATGGCATGAACCCAAGCTAGTGTTTGCTGTTTACGTCGTTTTAAAATTACACCATTCGCTTTTCCTTGTTGCATGAATTTTTCGATGACATTATGCCAAAGCTCCATAATTCCTTCATGTGTATAAGCTGAACAAGTATACGCATGTGTAGTCCATTGTTCGGTAGCCTGACGCAAAAATTGTAAAATGCGTTCATACTCCGCTTTTGTAATTTGAGCTTTTCTTTTATTATCACCATCAGCTTTATTGACAACAATCGCATCAGCAAGCTCCATCACACCTTTTTTCATACCTTGTAATTCATCACCTGCGCCAGTTAAAACTACAAGCAGAAAAAAATCAACCATAGAACGAACCGTAGTTTCACTTTGTCCTACACCAACTGTTTCTACTAAAATCGTATCATAACCAGCCGCCTCACACAAAAGAAGAGTTTCTCTACTTTTACGGGTAAGACCGCCAAGCGTTCCACCAGAAGGAGACGGTCGAATAAATGCATTCTTTTCACGTGAAAGTTGTTCCATGCGTGTTTTATCACCTAAAATACTACCACCTGTTACTGTACTTGATGGATCAACAGCAAGAACTGCCACTTTATGTCCAGCTTGACACAATTTAGTACCCAATGCTTCAATAAAAGTTGATTTGCCTGCTCCAGGTACACCTGTTATGCCAACACGAATAGATTTTCCTGTATATGGTAATAATTTTTGAATTACTTGTTGTGCCATATCAAAATGAATAGCTGCATTACTTTCAATTAAAGTAATTGCTCGAGATAATATCATACGATTGCCATTCAATACGCCTTCTACATAATCATCGACTGTCAACTTTTTTCGCTTAACAATTTTGACAGTTGAACAACTTTTTAAATCACTCTTTCTATTATCACCTGTAACTCCTCTCATAACTCTACAGGCAAAATTATCATCATCTTTTTCTGGTCTCCATGAAGGTTTATACGTATCCGTCATACTTATTCCTCCAAACGTTCGTTTAAGAGCTCCAATACTTTTTTAGCACATACGGGAATTATCGTACCTGGTCCGAAAATAGCCGATGCACCATGTTCATATAAAAAATCATAATCTTGTGCCGGAATTACTCCACCAATAACAACCATAATATCTTCTCGTCCGCGTTTTTTCAATTCTTCAATAAGTTGTGGCATTAAAGTTTTATGTCCAGCAGCTAATGATGATATTCCTACAATGTGAACATCATTATCGACTGCATCCTGAGCTGCTTCTTCTGGCGTTTGAAATAACGGTCCGATATCTACATCATAGCCCATATCTGCAAATGCCGTAGCTATAACTTTTGCTCCACGATCATGTCCATCTTGCCCCATTTTAGCAATGAAAATACGCGGTCTACGACCTTGTTTTTTTTCAAATTCATCAGTCATTTCACGAACTTCTTTTATTACATCATCATCACTAAATTCGCTACTATAAATCCCAGAAATAGAACGTATTATTGCTTTATGACGACCGCATACTTTTTCTACAGCATCAGATATTTCACCTTTAGAAGCACGCGCACGTGCTGCTTCAACAGCAAGTTCAAGCAAATTACCTTCGCCTGTTTCCATAGAACGGGTAATTGCTTCTAAGCATGATTTAACTCTATTATTATCACGATTAGCACGCAATTTTTTTAAACGCTCAATTTGTGCTAAACGAACAGCAGTATTATCTACTTCCAAAATATCTAATGGATCTTCTTTATCAAGACGCAAATAATTTGTACCAACAATCTTTTCACTGCCAGAATCAATGTGAGCTTGACGACGAGCGGCAGCTTCTTCTATACGCATTTTTGGCAAACCTGTATCTATAGCTTTAGACATACCACCAAGTGCTTCTACTTCCTGAATATGTGCCCATGCTCTTTTTATAAGCTGATTTGTCAAAAATTCCACATAATACGAACCACCCCATGGATCAATAACTTTACATACTTTTGTTTCATCTTGAATATAAAGTTGTGTATTACGTGCTATACGAGCGGAAAAATCAGTTGGTAATGCAATAGCTTCATCTAAAGCATTCGTATGCAATGATTGAGTATGACCTAATGCAGCCGCCATAGCTTCAATACAAGTACGTGTAATATTATTAAATGGATCTTGTTCAGTAAGACTCCAGCCCGAAGTTTGTGAATGAGTACGCAATGCCATAGATTTTGTTTTCTTCGGTCCAAAACTATTAACAATTTTTGCCCAAAGCATACGACCAGCACGCATTTTGGCAATTTCCATAAAATAATTTTTTCCCATTGCCCAAAAGAAAGATAATCGTGGCGCAAATTGGTCAATCGTAAGACCATGTTGTGTACCAGTACGCAAATATTCCAGACCATCTGCTAAAGTATAACCAAGCTCAATATCAGCAGTTGCTCCAGCTTCTTGCATATGATAACCAGAAATTGATATACTATTAAATTTAGGCATATATTTTGATGTATATTCAAAAATATCACCAATTATACGCATAGATGCAGCTGGAGGATAAATATAAGTATTACGTACCATAAACTCTTTCAAAATATCATTTTGAATAGTACCAGCCATAACAGACTTATCTACACCTTGCTCCTCACCAGCTACAATATAAAATGCCATAATTGGCAAAACAGCACCATTCATAGTCATTGATACGGACATCTGATCAAGAGGAATTCCTTTAAACAGAATCTCCATATCTAAGATGGAATCTACAGCAACACCGGCTTTTCCAACATCACCTACAACACGTGGATGATCAGAATCATAACCACGATGAGTAGGTAAATCAAATGCAATAGATAGACCTTTTTGACCAGCAGCCAAATTGCGACGATAAAAAGCATTAGATTCTTCTGCTGTAGAAAAACCCGCATATTGGCGAACAGTCCATGGTCTTGTTACATACATTGTTGCATAAGGACCGCGTAAAAACGGAGGAATACCTGCTACAAAATCAAGATGATTACAATCTTTATAAGCATTTTCATCATATAAAGGAGCTACATTTATCTGCTCCATTGTGCGATAAAAGTTTTCTTCAAAAGATTTTCCCGTTTCTTTTTTTAATTGTTCCTTCCAAACAGCGAAAGCATTTTCATCCAGCACAGCTTGTTGAAAGGGAATTTTTGTAAAATCAGGAATTTTAGACATTATTCAAGCATCCCCTTTTCTTTTTGCATACGTAATAAAGTTTCATAGCAATTTGAACGCACACTAATATAATCATCCATACCAACATTATCGCAAGCCTGTTTTAATTCAGGACTAGGAGCACCAGCAAGAAATACTTTCATTTCTGGCTTTATTGCCTTAATACCTGAAGTTATAGCTGGCGCAAGTTCTGGATAAGTTATATCAGTAGAACAAATAATAGTTACATCAGCACCAGATTCAACTGCCGCTTTAACTGCTTCTTCTATAGTTGAAAAACCATCATTAGTTAACACATTGAATGCTGCTACCTGCATAAAAGAAGTAACAAAATCAGCACGAGCTTTATGTTGCGGAATAGGTCCCATATTAGCAAGAAAAATATTTACGTTATCTCCTGTTTTTTCAACAAATTTTTCTGTACGCTGACGAAGTTTTTCATATCGTTCAGTCCAACGATGTGGTTTAATAGCTTTCACAATTTCACCTTTGGCATTACCTGTAAGTGCAAATGAAATTTCTCCCATAGTAGCACCGGCACGAAGAGCATTTTCTACAGTCGTAATAAGACTACCTGCTTGACTGAAATCTCGTTTATTAATTTCTGCCAAAAGCATATTTACATAATTATTATCACGAATTTTATTATTCACAGTAATAGCCATTTTCCGCTGACTAATAATTTTATCAAAATCTATTTTTGGTATTTCAAGTGGTTTTTCCGTCATATTAGGATACATATTATTGCCGACAGCACGATCTTTTCGTAATGCCAAATTTTTAAAACGATTTTCTAAAACTTCATTAATAGACGATTGAACTTTTTCACTTACAAGAGCAGGTAACAAACCACCATGAGCTTCAATTTCTTGAAATTTTTCCCACGTTTTTTTCGTAAACTCTGCCGTAAGTGGTTCAAGATACCAACTTCCACCTGCTGGATCAATTGGCTGAATAAAATTAAATTCATGCTGTTCCATAATTTGAATATTACGAGCTATACGACGTGAAAATTCATCACTTGGACGAATACAATGATCAAATGGTTTTACAAACATCCCATCTATACCGCCAATCACAGCCGAAAAGGACTGCGTAGCTGCACGTAATAAATTTACGTATGGATCATATTTTGTCTGACAAAAACTAGAAGTACTAACATAAACATTAATTTTTTGTGCTTGCTCATCACCACCGCAATTTTTAACAATTTGAGACCAAATCATTTTCAAACTACGTAACTTAGCAATTTCCATAAAGAAATTTGCACCAATACTAAAATGAAAACGCAAATGTCGACAAAAAGTATTTACATCAATACCACGTCTTTCCATAGCACGCATATAAGTTACAGCTTCATTCATAGCATAAGCAACTTCTTGAATATCGTTTGCTCCGCCATTATGATAAACATCTGTATTTACTACTACCGTTTTTAAATTAGGTGTATATTTTTCCGCCCAAACAATACTATGTGCAATTTCATCATAATATTCATCAAGAGGTCTTAATAATTTTCCATCAAGAGCTAATTCTCCAATAGGGTCAGCAGTAATTGCTCCATGTAAATTTTTTAAAGCCATTCCCTTTTTTTCGCAAGTTGTTGCTATAGCTGCCAGAACAGCAATATTAGAAGCACCCGCATAAATATCAATTTCAAATTTTTCCAAATCAATATCATGTAAAAGTTCATCAACATCAGCTATAGTTGACAATGATACACCAATATCTGCAATATCACACATTTGAGCCTTATCTGCATCATAACCTTTACGTGTAGCACTATCCAATACTACACTTGCCGCTGTAGAGCCCTTTTTCAATTCATATAAAACCATTTCATTAGCTTCTTTAGGCATCTTTGCATCACATTCCTGAGCTATAACCCATGGTTTATGAATATAACCACTAGCATTTGTTCCACGCAAATTACTTTGCATACCTGGATATGTTTTTGCATGAGTTAATCCATTTAAATCTTCCATACGATAAATAGGATTTAAAGTAATTCCCTCATATGTTTTAGTAAACATAGTTTTTTCAAATGATTTTCCCTTCAATAAAGCTACAGCAGCGTCTTTCCATTCATCATAGGTAGGAATATGAAACTCATCGAAAGTTACAGGTGGCAAATTCTGTTCCATTTTTTTTTCTCGTTGAATTTCTTCTTCAAGCTTTTTATCTTGTTCCATAATGGTATCCTTTCTTTGATTATTGGGGTAAATAACGACTGATTATCTGTGTCCTCATCCGTGCTGAATGGTTCGAGTTCCTCCTACCTAAACAGCCTAAATAAAGTTCATTACATAAAAAAGCCATCACAATAATGTGATGGCTTTGCCAATGTACCCCTACACTGGATTACGTATGAAACAGAATATTTTCTGCACAAATTTTTAATACAGTCTTAACTGTAGCAAATTGTTATGAACATACTCAAAACGTCGATGACTTGCATTGCACAAAATCAGGCCATCTTCCAAAATCGTGGCATAAAACAGAAAAACCGCTTTTCATAAACATGAAAAACGGTAGAAATACATATAAAATACCCATAATATATTAAAATTAATGGATATTCATAACATCTCTCCCCGTCTCTCGCAGGTCAAACGACGATGCTTCTTACAGGCAGTTCTTCTGACTTAGGATCATAGCTCATTTCGCCTTCCCAGTAATATTTACCAGTGACATATTTGAAATTCGCTCCTCTTTACAGCGGCGGGACCGTGTCGGCTTTAAACCGACTTCTCTATTAAGCATAAAATGCACCCATAAGGTTCAATATCAACTTGTTGTATTAATTATTATACCTATTAACTTATTAATTTGTCAATATAAGAAAAAACCAAATATAAAATTATATAAAAACCTCTGACGATTATTGTCAGAGGTTTTTATAATATTGATTATATATTAAATTATAAACCTGCTTGTTTACGTAATGTTTCAGCTTTATCAGTATGTTCCCAAGGAAGGTCTACATCTGTACGACCAAAATGACCATAAGCTGCTGTTTGAGCATAAATTGGACGACGTAAATCTAATTCTTTGATTATGCCAGCAGGACGAAGATCAAAATTATCAACTACAAGTTTAGTAATGGCATCTTCACTGATTTTACCTGTACCAAATGTATTGATACTAATAGATACAGGTTTTGCAACACCAATAGCATAAGCAAGTTGAATTTCACATTTATCTGCAAGACCAGCAGCTACAATATTTTTAGCTACATAACGAGCTGCATAAGCTGCGGAACGGTCAACTTTCGTTGGATCTTTACCAGAAAAAGCTCCACCACCATGACGAGCCATACCGCCATAAGTATCAACAATGATTTTTCGACCAGTAAGACCAGTATCACCTTGTGGACCGCCGATAACGAATTTACCAGTAGGATTGATAAAATATTTTGTATCAGAAGTTAACAATTCAGCAGAAACGACAGATTTAATTACTTTTTCAATAATATCTTGTTTAATTTGTTCTAAAGTAATATCCGGGTCATGTTGAGTAGAAATAACAATAGTATCTACAGCAACAGGTTTACCATTTTCATAAACGACTGTAACTTGAGTTTTTCCATCTGGACGGAGATAAGAAAGTTCACCGCTTTTTCTAACTTCAGTTAAGCGTCTTGCTAATTTATGTGCAAGAGCAATTGGTAAAGGCATATATTCTGGTGTTTCGTTTGTAGCATAACCAAACATCATTCCTTGGTCGCCTGCACCGAGGTCATTTTCATCAGCTTGACCTTCTTTAGCTTCTAAAGATTTATCTACACCCATAGCAATATCTGGTGATTGTTCGTCGATAGAAATGGAAATACCGCAAGTATCGCAGTCTAAACCAAATTTTGCTCGTGTATAACCAATTTTACGAATTGTTTCACGTACAATAGATGGAATATCAACGTAGCAAGTAGTAGAAATTTCACCAGCAATATGAATTTGACCTGTCATGGCAAAAGTTTCACAAGCTACACGACCGTTAGGGTCTTTAGCTAAAATAGCATCAAGAATGCTGTCAGAAATTTGGTCTGCTACTTTGTCAGGATGACCTTCTGTAACAGATTCAGAAGTGAATAATATTTTGTTAGTCATTTATGAACCTCCAAAATTGTATTTTATACAATTAAAAAATAACATAAAAAAAACTCCCTTAATGAGAGCGTATATCTTCTCTCATCTGCTAAGTTAAAACTTAAAGGATTTGGCACCGTTTTGATAAATTTATCAATGGTTGCCGCAATGTCATCGGGCCAGTCCCTCGATTGCTCTTGATGAGTTATCTATTTAATTGCTATTCATTATCATAAAGAAAAAAATACTGTTTGTCAACCTTTTTATTTTAATGGTTAGTTATAATATTTATAATGAGAATAAATAACGAATATACAATAATTACTACTTTTGTTATTAATTTCTAAAAAAGTTAAAATAAAACTATAGGAGGAATGAGCATGAATAATGAGGAAAAAATTATTTCTATATTATCTACATTATCTGATACAGTTAATAATTTACAAATAGATATGCAAGATTTAAAGACTGACATGCAAGAAGTAAATGGTGAGTATTTATTTTCTATGTTTAATGCTATACGTAATATTGATGATAAATTTACTAAACAAGTTAAAAGTTCGTAATTTAGATTTTTAAAATACTGATGATTTAATTGTGCTTAAAGAAAAATTTGCAAATTTAGAATATAGAGTTGAGAAACTAGAAAAAGCTTAATAATTTTATGAAGACACTTAGTAACATTTAGTTAAAAGTGTCTTTTTTTATAAAAAGCACGCTCTATATTATAGAGCGTGCAAAAAATATTTTATCTTAAATCATGTTATCTTTATAAGCTGCGTATAAAGTTTTAAGTTCTTCCATTTTATCGTACATTTCAACTTGTAAGCTAGAAGCTGTAGCAAAATCACCAGAGTTTAATGCCTTGATAAGCTGAGTGAATAGAGATTTTTGGTCAATGCTATCTTTAGCTAAATAGTAACGAATACGATTGATTTTATTCCAATTATAAGAGTCTTCATCAGTTACATAAGCGGATTTAATTTCTTGGAATTTGCTGATGAGAGCGCGGTTTTCAGGAATAATACGGCTGATAAGTTCTGTTTTCCAACGGATTAATTCACCATGTACGAAAGCATCGATAATTTGGTCGCGAAGTGCACCACTAGCAGTTAATACGTTACGTTTTTCTGGGTAATTGGAAAGATTAGAAAGGTTTTCCCAAACTGTTGCAGGATGAACACCAAAACGTTGATTACGTTCTTCTTCTGTATAATCTTCAAATACATCATCTTCAGCACGATAAGCACGGTCAGTTTCAAGGTAACCAGCTTGTTCACCTGGCTGTTTGGAGATTTCAGTAAGAAGATCAGTTGTTGTTTTAGAAATAGCGTATTTAATACCATCTAAAACAGCACTATAAATAGCTGCAAGAACTAAATAAGTGTTAGTGTATGGGTTACAAGCACGAAGTTCAAAACGAGTTGCTTTTGGATTATTAATATCACGAACAAGACCAGCTAAGATTGTACGGTTACGAGAAGGAACTGCTGGATTATGACCAAGGGATGTAACGATACATACAGGAGCTTCGAAACCTGGTTTTAAACGATTTAAAGAGTCATTTGTAGCGGAAACAAATGGATTGATAACTTCATAGTTTTTGAGTAAGCCCATGATTGCACCATAACCAATAGCACTCAAGAAATCTTTTTTCATATCAGCTGGAGCGAAGAGGTTTACAAAAGAACCATCTTGCATGATAGCACCCATGCCGATATGAGTATGTTCACCATTACCAGCAAGACCAATCATTGGTTTAGCTTTGAAAATAACTTCTAAGCCGTTTTCACGGAAAATTTCTTTAACGAGGATACGAACAGCAAGTTCATTATCTGCAGCTTGTAAAGCATCAGCGAATTTCCAGTCAATTTCAATCTGTTCGCAAACATGGCTCATATTACCATCGCTATCCATATGACCTTTCATACCGCCAACTTCTTTATGACCCATTTCTGGAGAAAGTCCATAAGCTTCGAGAGCTAATACGCACTGTTCAAGTGCAGTACGTACGGAACCACGAGTACGTTGCCAATATTGTTCTTGCATAACCTGGGATGCGGACATTTCAGGAATATCTGCCTCGCTCAATGGAGTTTTTACCCAGAATTCAAGTTCTGTAGCAGATGTAAATACGATATCTTTAACATCTGCACCATTTATATGTTCAAGACCAGAAATAGTAGGATATTCTTTAAATAAGTTTAATAAACCTTTTTTTACATAATTTAATGTTTCAGCTAATACAGAACGAGAGTCAACTGCTTTGCCTTCGTGGATAAGAGCTGCAGGAATACGAAGTGTACCAATTGGTTTTTCTAATTCTTCATCATAGCTTTCCATGTTATAATCAACAAACCAATTAACAGTAGGGTCAATTGGCATATCTACTTTAGCATTATTTAATGTAGCAATACCAGTTAATACAACGGAAGAACCATCTGTTTGAACGGCGGAACCATTATAAAACGCATCAATATCTTCTAAGAAAATTCGCATAGGAATTTTTTCATCTGTATCATTACCAGCTAAATCAATACCTACCAAGGATACAAATTTAATTTCTGGATGTTGTTTTAATGTAGCAATAATATCTTCTTTTCGGGAATTTGCAGGAATAACGTATAATAAATCGTTCATTAAAAAGCCCCACCTTTTCTAAATTATAATTTTAATTGTCATAAAAATAAAAAGCCATATGAAAAAAACTGTATACATATCAGTATACAAAATAAATGCACTAAAAAACAGTACAAATATACACTGATAGACAGACTATTCATAAGGCTCCGTTGCCTAAAATCTATAATGTTGACGTTTTTATACTACCATAAGTATTTATTTTTGTCTAGTAGTTTATCGTGTATTTCTTTGTATTTTTTTGCAGAGAAAAAGCAATATAGTATTTTATATGATAGATTGTATAATGAAGTGCGACACCTAAAAAAATAAAAGACTCATTATCTTACCATATCTTAAGTATTCGTATAGAGGTTCTTTCTATTTTAGGTTATTCTGCTTGTTTTATTGCTAAATTTTTACATCGTCACCACTTTACTATTGCTAGAACATTATCTCGTAATAAAATCGAAAATGAATATAACTATACATCTATTCATAATAGCTATATTAAACGTCGTAAGAATTTTTCTCACTTTGGTAAATACAATGAAATTCTTTCTAAGCTTATTTCTGAAAAATTATTTGTAGAAAGAACAACAATATTTTATGTGGAAATAAAAATAAAAGATAGAACAGCACCATTAGAGGAAAAATATCTAATGATGATTTAATAGAAAAATTAATATTACTAAATAGTAGACCAAGAAAATGTTTAGATTGGGATAATCCATTTAATTTATTTTAAAAAGAAGTGTCGCACTTGAATTGACAATTCATCATATGAATAAACTTTCTCCATTTTCTACATCTTTTTTCCCTATAAGTTCTTCACCAAATACATTGTTATTCATTAGCTTCACAATACATATAAAATCTTCTTCTTCTACAATAATCTTTTTTAGCTCATTTCTCAATTTTATTAATTTTGAAGGTGTTGTTTCTCCTCTAAATACCGAATTTTGAAAATGCGATAAATATTTTTTACAAATTTTAAAGACTTTTTGTACTCGCTTTTCATTCACATCATAAAAAACAAACGCATAATTATAATTTGTTTTTTTACTCATTTATTAATATCCTACTTTCAACGAATATGGTATAAATTCTTTATCTTCTGTAATAAATTTTATTAACTTATAACAATCTATTTTTATCATTGAATAATATGATGTTTTTTTCTTTAATTTAGGATGTTGCATTACCATTTCCATACGATTTTGAAAAGCTTCTAAGAAGATATTTCTACCTTTTTCATTTAATACACAATAATTTACTTTTCTTTCAAAATGATTTTCTACTCTTATTTTTCTATTATTCACTAAATCAAAAATCGTTCTAAAAACAATAGCAGGTTTAAAAACTTCACTTATATCTAAACTTAAAGAAAATCTTCCTTCCGATGGTTCATGTAAAAAACTTATTCTCTGGTCTAAATGTGTTCTATAAATAGCTGTTATTGTCTTTGTATATAACAAAGTATTACCAAAAGATATTAACGCATTTATAGGATTATCTGGTGGTCTTTTTACTCGTTTATTCATAATAAAATCTTTAGGTAAAAAATATTTAAATGTACTATAAAACCTAAGCCATAACTCACCTTCAAATGCCATTAATTCTGGTATAGATTTTACTTTATCTATTGCTGTGTAAAATCGTGTTCTTATCCAATCTAAAACATTTTTCACATCTTTTTTATCATGCTTATAATAATGATACAATACTTCATAAATATTAACCCCTATACCTTTAACAATCGCCTTTGCTACATTTAGACGGTCTGTATTAAATTTATTGACCTGCTTTATTAATAATTTCCCACTCATATACTTTTTTCTTGGATAAAAAGTGCCACTATAATTACCATAATAATTAAAAAAATGAATTATTATATCTTTTTGTGCCAAAAAGTCCAATAATTTGCTATTAAAACTTACTTCATTAAAACAATAAATTTCCTTAACATTTTCTACTGGAAGATATGAATGTCTTTTGTCATTTTTAAAATACAAAGAATTATCTTTTCTACTCAATTCTCCCATAGATGTAATACACTTCGTACTACCCATAATATCTTCTCTTTCTTCAAATAAAAATCTCAAATATAACAATACTCATAATATGCACATTTTTTACAACTATTCTTCGCTAAAACTAGTGGTACTTTATCACATTCCAATAATTCATTAATCGCCTTTATATGTTTTTCCAATATAACTTCTATTTCTGAAGTTAATTCTAAAATAATTATTTTCTTAGCAGTTTTCTTTTTTTCAATAAATTTCAATTTTCCTTTCCGTACTATTCCTTTATCTTTCAATATCTTTAAATATAATAATAATTGCCATTTACAAGCTTCAACATCAGCATCAGATTTTTTAACTTCTATTAAATATTCCTTGGTTAATTTGTCCAATCTAATATTATCTAAGGCTATTTCTGTATTTTTGCCTTCCGCTTTTTCTTCATGAAGTACTTTTCCTATCTTTACATTTTCGCTATTATCTTCTAAATTTATCCGATTTCCAAATAAATAACATTGTCTAGGACAATGAATATAATAATTCATCAACGTTCCGTTCACTTTCATATTTAATACCTCTTTAAATTAAATAAAATCCATACTTCCAACACCTTGCAACATCTCCCTATTAAATTTATCTTTTTTAAAATATTTATCACCATCTTCTAAGCAGATAATATTACCCATTTGTTCATAGAATTCTCCTATATTCAAATTATATTTACTAACTTGATAGACAAAATTATTCATTTTGCTTATAATCTTAGATAATTCTATTTTCCATTGTGCATAAGACATATTTTTTTTGCCATTTTCCCATAAATCTACATAACTATCCCAAATTTGTTTTCCGTCTAAAACTTCGCCATCAACACATAAAGTTCTAATCAAATAAATCTGTACCATATCCTGTGTATCATCAATCAATTTCATATGAGTAGCTATACTTTTATAATTTAAATTAGAAATATCTTTTATAAATTCATTAAAATAATAATCATATTTTTCCATTGTAGTTTTTAATACCACTTTATAATATTCATCAAACAATTTTAATTCCAAAGCCTTTTGCATATTTTCATTCTTTAACACAATACTCTTACTCAATCGCACATCATCTTTGTATATATCGCTTGCTTTATCAACTTCAAAAAAATATGCTATACCTTCTTTTTTACAAGAACGATTTATTCTACCTAAAAATTGCTCTTCACTATCTAATTTAGATATATTCTTATAACCAATATCCATATCAATATCTACACCGGCTTCTATAACTTGCGTAGATACTAAAATTATAGTATCTATAGCATGTTTAATTTTATTTAAAATTCGTTTTCTCTCTGCTATGCTATCATCACCAGATAAATATTCTATTTGTACATCTTTAAAAGCTTCGTTTTCTTGTAAATCTGCCCAAAAATCATGTGCTGTTTGTTTTTTTATAAATTCAATTAAAATCTTCTTGCCTGATTTTAAATACTGTTTCAAATGTGATTTTAACTCATCTAATATATCATCTTTATTAATTTTTAATAAATCATAATTTAATTTCACACGATTTTTAAAACAATCCACTGCAAAAAATCTGCCCGAGTTTTCCAGTAAATTTATCGCTTGTGATTGAAATCTTGATAAGATATCCAAATTGGGTAAAGTTGCAGACATAATAATGATTTTAATATTAAACATCTCTGCTAATTCTTTTAAATAACATATTATTTCTGACCAAATTTTATTTCTATAACTTTGAATTTCATCCAAAACAATTACACTATTTGCTAATTGATAAAAAGCAAACATATCACTTTGTCTATTGCCAAAAATAATATTAAACAAACTGACATGCGTTGATAAAATCATAGGATAATTTAAAAATTGTCTATCAAGTAATGCTTTTTGATAAACATCTTTTTCTTCATTATCATTTAAATCTTTTTCTAATACTTTTATTGGTGTTATTGAATTTATTACTGCAATATTTTGTTTAATAGCTTTATTATCAGCAAAAATATTTTCTAAAATTTCTAAATTTTGCTCCACTAAAGTATTAAAAGGATAAATATAAAAAATCTTTTTTAATCTCTTATCATACTGCATTAATTTAAAACTAGCATTAATAGCTGTATTACTTTTACCGCTACCTGTTGGAGCTTCTAAATAAAAGATATTTTCATCAGCATTAGCTTTTATTTTTTCTTCTACTTCACAAAAAATCTCACTTCGCAAAATATTAATATCTTTTACTGTATTTATTTCTTCATCACTCATAGGATATTTTTCCTGTTGATATTGACGAATGCCCTTTAATAAAACAGTATTTTCATAAATACTATTCCATTCATTAATATTATCTAAATCAGATACTTTACTAAAATCAATATCATTCATAAACTCCGATGTAGCATAATAATCACTAGCTACCAATAAAGAATATAACCAACGTATATAAATAAATATATATATTCCTTGTTTAACACTTTTTTTACCTAGTTTTTCAACATCTTTATCAACCTTATTCAAATTTCTAAACATATCTTCTATATCAGATTTTATAAAATCTATTTTTATTGAGTAAATATCTTCATTATTTATAGCTTGTTTTAATTTAGAAAAATATGTATCATTATCTAAATTTATAAGCTTAGTAAATTCTGTTAGATTAGCTAATTTGCTATGATGTCTAGCTATAATGTATCCATTATATAAAATAAATTCCGCCAATAAATCTATAATCTCATCTTCGTTTTTTTCATCATAAATAAGCCTTCTACAATAATCCATATAAAACATTGCTGATAAAAAAGAATGATGTGTATCTATATATGCTTTATTTTCTTTAAAATCATTGACTTTTAACTTCATCAATTGAAAATTTGGATTTACTTTCCCTATATCATGAAAAATAGGTATTGCCATAATAATTTCTTTTAATAAATTTTTAGCTTTATTTTTTAATTTATTATCAACATCTTCTTTTTGCCAAAAAACATCAGTAAATCTCTTAAAAATTTCATCTGAACTTTTATTTTGCCAAAATTTTATAAAGTATTTTTTAGTTAATTCAGTATGTGCTAATAATGGTTCATATACTATTTCATTATTTTTAGATTTTTTATGTGCCTTATACCAATTTATATCCTTAACTAAACTTTTTAAAATATCTGCTTTCATAAATAATTTCCCTTCTAAATTTAAGGGTTTGTTAACTTAAGTTTATATGGATAACAGCTCCTTCTTACAAATAGAATAAAATTAAGCATATTTATTTTCTCCCTAAAAAGAAGCCAAATATAATAGCATTACTAAATATTTGTATACATAATTTCATATTAAGTTAATAAACTCAAATTTAATTTAATACACAACACTTGTTTCTATTAATCGTTTATAATATTTCAATTAATAAAATACTATATTTTTTCTTTTTTTAGCTTCTATCGCTTCGTTATTATCTTGATTTAATATTGAATATACTTGTTTGCCATCTAAAAATTTAACAAAACTATTAGTATATACAAATCTTTTTAATTCGTAATTATTCACTTTTGCGTCAATACTTTTTGGTAATGCCTCTTCATATTTAAATTGGCTATATGATTCAACTTCATCTTCACTCAAAATTTTTCTTAATTGTCTAGAATTCTTTTCTATAAATTCTATATTATCCTTTACCATAAAACTATCAATTCTATAATCATCTTGTATTATAGGCTTAGCTTCTTCTACGCCTAAATACTTGATATCTGCAAAATGGTCATTTGTTCCTAAGTATGGATAAAATTTACATTTACGATTTTGTATAGCCTCTTTGATTTTCATAGCTTCTTTACAATCTAATAATATACAAATTTCCCATTTAGGATTCTCAAGCCATTGCTCTTTTACTATTAAATTTCCGCCCTGTTCTTTAGAAGCATATCCCACAGAATTATTGAAAACTTGTATTTTCTTAGAGATAAAACCTTTAGGATTTAAAGGCAAAATAGCAATCTTTAAGTCTTTTAGTTTCTCGTAGAATTCTGGATACGATAACTCTAATTTTCCTTTTTTCTTTTTATTGGATAAAATATCTTGCATTTGGCTATAGCCTTTATATCCTAAAATAGCCCCTAAAATTCCTAATAATGCTACTCTATGAATATTACCATAAGTGAAATAACAATACGTATTTACTTCTGGCTTTTTAAAAAAAGCACTCTTTCCACCTAATTTAAATTTTAAGATTTCCATTTATTACACCTCTTTGAAGGTTATAATATTAAAATGCTTAGCAGAATTTATATCGTCATTTATTAATTCTGTAGTATATGGATTGTAATAAATTTCTACCGATTTTATCTGTTGGCTTATGTCATTTAATATATTTGATAATTTTTCTAAGTTTATAATATTTTTATTTTCTTTTTTAGCAAAAGTTACATATTCAGATAAATTAGGTAAATAAGCATCATTTTCTGTTTCTACAAATACAGCAAATTCATTTTCACAACCAACTTTAGAATTTGTTGCAAATGCTGTAGCAGATACCAATGCTGTACGCTTGAAATTTTGATAATCTTCTTCTGTATAACCTTCAGTAACACCCAAACCTATTAATTCTTTATAAGCAAGCGGATTAATAACAAATGGATAAAAATAATGTGCCTCATTACTCGTTATTTTTGTACCAATAGTAGAACTTTTAACACTTTCTTCTGTTGAATCTGCAAACGGAGATAAAATTGATTGTTCTTGTGCTGTAGAATTATCATATTTATTAAAGCCTTGACCAACTTGTACTGCTCCTGTAATTGCAATATTACAACCAGCTTCTGCAAAAGTAGCACCAAAATTTTTAATATCTACTGCTGTCATCAAATTAGTTAATACTTTTTTAACATCTTTTAAATCTTCATCTTCAAAAATCTGTATATAACGTTCTTTCAATGTTTTAGGTACTAATTTTTCATTTAAAGATTTAATATAAATAACTTTTTTACCTTCGTTATCCCACATTTTTTTCATTGGATATTTTAATGCCTTATCGCTACCAAAAACATTACCATCAGTAGTTGTTTTAGGATAGCCTGAAAAATCTGCATTCCAATTTCCCATAATTGAAGAAATACCCAAAATACCATATACACGCTTATTCATAGTTTTATTTTCCATTTTTATTTCCTCCTAAAAATCAATTGTTTTCTTCTTTTTTTGTATATACACTATTATTATCCATATAACCAAATAAAATCATTTCTTCATTAGTTTGTCCATCTGGTTCATAACCCAAAATCATAACATATAAATTTTTAAATCTAGTATTATAATGATCTATTGCATAATTGTATTTTTTATACAATTGTCTTAATCGGTTTTTCATTACTTTATCATTTTTAATATTAATAATAGGATTTAGCATAGCTTGAGTTTTTTTACCAGCTTTACTCAATGATATAAAATACGACACTAATTGACCTACAGCATAATAATATTCTTCGTCATTGCTAAGCATTTTCGTCTGTTCTTTTGACAAAACTTTGTCTTTTACACTTTCTCGAATTTTAGTAGCTATATCTGCCATTTTTTCTCCTCCTTGTTTTCCCAATTCAGCAAAGTAATCTCTAAATGACCAATGTAAGTTTAATTGAGTCATTGCTCGCAAAGTATAATTATTATTCAAAGTATTCTTTATTAAATCTAAAGCAAATTGCTTTTCTGCTGTTTCAAAATTATTATCAATACCTTTATAAATCCAATCAAAAATAACATTGCGATACATAATAATTATTCTTTTTAATATACTATCTTTTACACTAATGTCATTTGCATTAGTAAAATAATTAGTCAACAGATACTTTGAAAAAAATACTTCATTTATCAATTTTCCCACACTAGTTCTTTTTGAGTGAATACCTATATCTTTTGTATATTCTGGATAATTTTCTATATTCATCTTTAAAAAATCTTGATAATTAAAACTCAAAAGTAATTTATCTTGATAATTTACTAAATTATCTTGGACTTGTATTTCCAATTCTTTTCCCTTTTGAATACGCAAATAATATCCCGCTTCTATACCTGCAAATTTTTCTCTTTCTTCTTTATCACCATATGCTTCTATTTTGTTATTAACTGTATCAATATATACATTGTTCTTACCATTAGAAGCCATATTCATTAGATATTCAAAGAACTGTTTTTGTAATATGGCAGTATCTCCATCTAATAAGTATGAAGCTGGATTTTTTCGTGTTTTTATAGATAAAAATGGTTTTTTATTATTCATCCCTATATTATTATTTGGTATGCCCTGAATTTTTCCATCGATTTCTACATTATAATCATTACTATTGTATATATTAGGATAAATATAACGATTATCTTCTTGAATAAATAATTCTTTATTCTTCCTATTATCTTCTTCATTTGCTTCAAAAACTTCAAAGAAAATTTTAAGATAGTCTTTCTTTTTTAAATCAATATTTATTAAATTATCAATAGAAAAAATATGCTCTTTAATCCAACTTCTGCATCTTTCTAATAATTCTACATCTACAGCACTATGTTCTTTTTCAAATTTTTGATAAATCTTACTTGCTTCTTTAGATTTCTTATATTTTTTCTCTAAAGGATTTTTTAAAATATCATAATAATTATCAATAATTGTTTCTGTTAATTTTTTAGTAATAATACTTTCTTTTTTCACCGCAAAAGACAAATAATTATTAGTATGAATTACTTTTTTGCTATCTACCGGTTTATTTATAGAAATTAACTTACTATGATAATCATAAAAACAAATATCACTTAATAAAGTATCATCTGTACAATTAATTATTTTATTCTTTTTATCAAGCTTTATATCTGTACTTTTCACTGTACCATTTTTTTTTACAATTATATATGAACCATCCGCAGGTATATAGTCTTTTAAAATAAGATTATCTTCATACTTTAACATCTCTATAAAAACATCTAAACATTCCTTAAGCATAAAACCCCTCCTTTCTTTTAGATAAACTTATAGCCAGCGATAATTTAAAAATCCACAGCCACGTGCATTCATCTCACCTAGACCAACTCCCAAGGCAAAATACCATAAACTTTGTGCACACTTATTATCTGCCACCTGTATTTGAACTTTATCACCCAATAATTTTATGTTCTTGTATTCCATAGCAATTGGTTTCTTATTTTTCAGTTCAATCATAGTGTATAAATCAAAATCTTCATCAATTTTTTCTTGATTATACGCATTCCATTTTTTTATTAAATTATTTTTTAATCTTTGCTCAAACTCTGTAAAACTTATAGCTTCTTTCCAATATCCTTTCTCTGTTTTGATAATCATAGGCGTAAGTGTATATACTGTTTTAAGAAGTTTTTTAGGCAACACTTTAATTTCTGCTACTAATCCTTTAATCTCTTTAGTATGGTTATCTACGCATATCAATTTAAAATATTTTGCTAATTCTAAATCAATAGTACGTATAGTCAAGGTATAAATTTTTTCTTTCTTATAAAGTTTATCTTTTTCTACAGGATATAATTGATCATAACAGTAATACTTAAATTTATTCTGTTCATGAAAAGTTATCCATTTTTCATCAGATTTAAAACCTGAATCAATAAAAGCTGTTATCTTCTCTTGAATTTTGTTTGTAGCTATGTTTTCTAAAAGAATCAACTTTAAGCGAATTTGATAGACCACTAACTTCTCCCTCCTATTTTCTTTTCAATTTATTTTATTTAATAAGTTAAATTAATAATACAACTTTTACCCAAGATTGTCAATAATATTGTCTAAAATAATCATTTTATTTATAATAACTACATAAGTTAAATCATAGAATATTACATTTTATAATTTAACTTATGTTAACAGAAACATTTTATATGTATTTGAATATTTAATTTATTTAATATTCAAGATTATTTAACTGTAACATTTAATGTTTTCGTTTCTCAATTTATATATCTTGTGCAAATAACTATATTTGGCATGATATAACAAAAAAGCTGTAATAACTAAGCAATTTAGTTATTACAGCTTTTTAAATAAAGTTAAAATCTTGTAATATCTTATCGCTAAACAGATTAAATTCATTAAATATGAACATGCACCTATTTTTTCTGTTGAAGAAGGCGATAAATCTTGTCTACCTAATCATGATAAAGTCGTTCGCAATTTATTTCTTTGTGATGTTAAAAAGAAAAATTATTATCTTATATCCTTATTTGTGCATAATGAAAAATATTGCTAATTTGAAAGTTAGCTTTTATATTTGTTTAAATATTACGCGCTTGATAATACGTATTTTATGCGTTAAAATAAATAATAAAGTAAATTGAAAAGGAGCGATTTTGATGTTCGAGGGCGATTTTCATCAATTTCAAAATTTAATTGTAAAAGTAACTTGTTTTGACGGCAGAGAATATATAGGAGTAGCAACATCTTTTAGAGACCATGACGATACTTCACTGCCAGGGTCCGATTGTATTTGTTTTTATGAAAGTAACACAAATCGTCGTGCTGATTTTTTCCGTGCTGAAATAAAAGATATTACTATTGTTTGTCCAACTAAACAGTTTGTAGAAAAAGTTGACGGTGCAGCTTAATTTTAACAAAAATGAAACCTCCAATCGTTTAATTGGAGGTTTTTTTATAAGTTTGTTAACTTAATATGAGATTATGTACAAAAATATTTAGTAACTTTATTCTTTAAAAATAGGTATAAAGGATAACCTTTGGAAGAGATACGAAGGGAACGAGATTTAAGAATAAATTGACTAAAACAAGAAAGACACAGAAATTTTTGCTTCCCTTTAGAATCTTTACCATAAAGACTAAAAGAAGAAGAAAAACAACGAGGGCAATAAATATTATTATATTTATGCAAAATAACAGCTCCTTTCAAGGGAAAAAATAGAATGTGTTTAATTTTATTATACCCGTAAGAAGGAGTTGTTATCCATATAAACTTAAGTTAACAAAACCAAAAAACAGAAAAGGAGATAATAAATGAAATCTTTAGTTGTTTATTCTAGCTTAACTGGTAATACAAAAATGGTAGGAGAAGCTATTGCAGAAGTTTTAGCTCCTGATTGTGATATTTTTAAAGTTGAAGATAATCCGGATTTTACTAAATATGATTTAGTTGTTGTGGGCTATTGGGTTGATAAAGGAACTGCTGATGTTAAAGCGGCAACTTATTTAAAATCAATAAAAAATAGTAAAGTAGCTGTATTTGCAACGCTTGGTGCAGAACCAGAAACAGAACATGCGAAAAAAAGTTTGCAAAATGGTATAGATATGCTGGATAGTTCGAATGAAGTTATGGGAAAATTTATCTGTCAAGGAAAAATTGACCCTAAATTATTAGAGATAATGAAAAAAATGTTTGGTACTAAAACATCAAAAGAAAATTTTCATGCTGTAGATGAAAAGCGCTTGGAACGTCATCGTAGAGCTAGTACTCATCCTGATAAACAGGATTTGGAAAATGCCAAAGCTGTATTTGCTAAAATAAAAGCTAATATGTGTAAATGATGGAGAAAAAAATTGGAGAAATGAATGAGCAAAACTGTAAAAGAAATTTTAAATGAATTATCGCCAGAAAAATTTGCTGAATTATTGGGAATAAAATCAGAAAATCCATTAAATGAGGCATTTTTAAAAAGACGACCAGACCATCCGAATGCAGGCGGTAGCATGATATTGCCACCTTTGCATCAAAAGACATGGAAAAGTCAGATGGATAGTGAAGGCAGTGTGAGAAAAAGAAAAGCAGCATATATTCACATTCCTTTTTGTGAAAAATTGTGCATATACTGTGGTTTCTTTCAAAATTATGCTAATGAAGATAGAGAAACAATGTATGTGGACAGACTTATTAAACAATTAGAAATGGCAAAACAATATCGGTATGTACAAGATAGTTTAATTCATAGTGTGTTTTTTGGCGGTGGAACGCCAAGTACTTTATCGCCATATAATGCTGATAGAGTTTTAAAAGCCATGAATGAATGTTTGCCACTTGCTAACGACTGTGAAATTACAATGGAAGCATGTGTACATGATTTAGTTGATGAAAAATTACAAGTTTGGTTTAAACATGGTGTAAATCGAATTTCTATTGGTGTACAATCCTTTGATACAAAAATTCGTCAATGTTTAGGTAGGGTTGATAGCAAAGAAATTGTAATTGAAAATCTCAAGCGAGTAGCAAGTTATAATCAAGCAGTAATAATAGTTGATTTAATATATGGTTTACCATATCAAACAGTGGAAAATTTTGTTGATGATTTAAAAATCATAGATGATTTGCCAATTGATGGTATGGATTTATACCAACTTAATGTATTTGAAAAAAGTGCATTAAAAAAGGCAATTGATATGGGAAAATTACCACCAGTAGCAACAAGTGCTGAGCAAGCGGAATATTTAAAAACGGCTACGGATTTTCTCGAAGAATTTGGTTATAAACGTTTGAGCGTATGTCATTGGGCAAAATCAAACAGAGAACGCAGTTTATATAATACACTTGCTAAAACAGATTGTGATGTAATACCGTTTGGTTCTGGTGCAGGTGGTTTCGTTGGTGATATTTCTGTATATATGCAACGTGATTTGAAAAAATATATGGCAAGTATTGATGAAGGCAAAGTACCAATAATGTTCATGATGAAAGCACCAGAATTATCTGCTTTATACAAAGATATCCAAGGTCAAACAGAAAGTTGTGGTGTAAATCTAACAAAGCTTGCTAAGAAATACAATGATGAACTTATGCAGTTAGAAGCAGTATTAGATATTTGGGTAGAACATGGCTTATTTACTAAAAAAGGTCATATGTATAAGATGACAATTGCTGGACAATATTGGCAAAAAAATATAACACAAGGCTTGATTGAAATAACTAAGAAGTTTTTAAACACAAAGACTTCAATAAATGAATGGCTTACAACAAAAGCAATAAATACATTTAAGCCTAAGATAGAAAATTAATATTTGATAGATTGTATAATGGATTGACAATTCATCAATTAAATAAATTTTTTTATATTTGTATTTACTATAAACAAATTATGTATTATAATTGTTTTAAATAGCAAAGTATATAATTGATATATAAAATTTATAATGATATATAAATATTTAATAAGGAGAGGATTTTTTTAATGCTAGAAAGAAAAGAATGGGCAGGCTTTAATGGTCGTATTTGGAAGGAGGAAATTAATGTTCGCCAATTTATACAAGATAACTACACGGAATATACTGGCGATGAAAAATTTTTAACAGATGCAACAGATGCTACTAAAAAATTATGGTCAGTATTACAAGGATTGCAAAAAGAAGAAAGAAAGAAAAACGGCGTTCTTGACATGGAAACGGAAATTGCTTCTGATATTACTGCATATAAAGCAGGTTATATTGACGAGTCGCTAAAAGATTTAGAACAAGTAGTAGGTTTGCAGACTGATAAACCATTAAAACGTGCATTTATGCCAAATGGTGGTATAAAAATGGCTGTTCAAGCATGTGAAACGTATGGTTATAAAGTTAATCCAAAACTTAAGGAAATATTTACAAAATATCGTAAGACACATAATACAGCCGTATTTGATGCTTATACACCTGAAATGTTAAAAGTTCGTCATAATAAAATTTTGACAGGATTGCCAGATACTTATGGTCGTGGTCGTATTGTTGGTGATTACCGTCGTGTAGCTTTATATGGTATAGATTATTTGATTGAAGAAAAGAAAAACGATAAAAATCATTGTGGCGATGGTACAATGACAGATGATGTTATTCGCTTGCGTGAAGAAATTGCTGAACAGATTAAATGTTTAGAACAAATGAAAGAAATGGCGCAAAGCTATGGCTATGATATTTCTAAGCCAGCTAAAAATGCTAAAGAAGCAATACAATGGTTATATTTTGGTTATTTAGCAGCAATTAAAACACAAAATGGTGCAGCAATGTCGGTTGGTCGTATCAGTACATTCTTGGATATTTATTTTGAAAGAGATTTACGAAATGGTGTATTGACTGAAAGCGAAGTTCAAGAATTAGTAGACCATTTTACCATGAAGTTACGTATGGTAAAATTTGCTCGTATTCCATCATATAATCAATTATTCTCAGGTGACCCAGTATGGGCTACATTAGATGTGGCAGGTACAGGTGTAGATGGTCGTTCTTTTGTAACAAAAACAGATTTTCGTTTCTTGCATACACTTGAAAACATGGGACCTTCTCCAGAACCAAATTTGACAGTACTTTATTCTTCTAGATTACCAGAAGCTTTTAAAGAATATGCAGCGAGAATTTCTATAATAACAAGCTCTATTCAATATGAAAATGATGATGTAATGAAACCTATCTGGGGCGATGATTATGCAATTTGTTGTTGCGTATCGGCTACACAAACTGGTAAAGAAATGCAATTTTTCGGAGCACGTGCTAACCTTGCTAAATGCTTACTTTATGCAATCAATGGCGGTGTAGATGAAAGAACAGGTCAGCAAGTAGGCCCAGCATATAGACCGATTACAGCAGAATATCTTAATTATGATGAAGTTATAGCTAAATATGATGAAATGATGGATTGGCTTGTTGGTGTATATGTTAATACTTTAAATTTAATTCAATATATGCATGATAAATACTATTATGAAGCATCACAACTTTCTTTAATGGATACTGATTTAAAAAGAACATTTGCAACAGGTATAGCAGGTTTTTCACATGTTGTTGACTCTCTTTCTGCTATTAAATATGCTAAAGTTAAAGTAATTCGTGATGAAAATGGTATAAGTAAAGACTTTGAAATTGAAGGCGATTTCCCACGCTATGGTAATGATGATGACCGTGCTGATGAAATTGCAGTATGGCTTTTAAAAACATTTATGACGAAATTGAAAAAACATCATACGTATCGTAATTCTGAACCGACAACTTCAATTCTTACAATTACATCTAATGTTGTATATGGTAAAGTAACAGGTGCTATGCCAGATGGACGTAAAGCAGGTGAACCATTATCGCCAGGGGCAAATCCAAGTTATAATGCAGAACAAAATGGTCTTTTAGCTTCGCTTAACTCCCTTACTAAATTGCCGTATGAATGGGCTTTAGATGGTATTTCTAATACCCAGACAATTAATCCAGGGGCTTTGGGTAATAATGAAGATGAACGTGTTAAGAATTTAGTTCAAGTAATGGATGGATATTTTGACCAAGGCGCACATCATTTGAATGTCAATGTTTTTGGTAAAGAAAAATTAATTGATGCAATGGAACACCCGGAAAAAGAAGAATATGCAAACTTCACTATTCGTGTATCGGGTTATGCAGTTAAATTTATTGATTTGACAAGAGAACAGCAATTAGATGTAATAGCAAGAACTTGTCATGAACATCTTTAATATTGATACAAAAAAAGGAGCGTAACAGCTCCTTTTTATTTTAAGGAGAGATTTTATGGAAAAGATATTAGGTAGAGTACATTCTGTAGAAAGTTTTGGTTCAGCTGATGGACCGGGTGTTCGTTATATAATATTTTTGCAAGGCTGTAATATGCGCTGTCAATATTGTCATAACCCAGATACATGGAATTTTGAAGGTGGTAAGCTTTTGTCAGCGCAGGAAGTTTTGCAAAAAGCAATTCGATATAAGGCTTATTGGAAAAATAATGGAGGTATTACAGTAAGTGGCGGAGAAGCCTTATTGCAAATAGATTTTGTATTAGAGTTGTTTAAATTGGCTAAAGCTCAAAATATTAACACTTGTCTTGATACTTCAGGTAGTCCTTTTACTGATAAAGATCCTTTTTATACAAAGTTTAAAGAATTAATGAAAGTTACCGATGTTTTTTTGTTAGATATAAAACATATTGACGATGAAATACATCGCAAATTAACAGGTAGAACGAATAAAAATATTTTAGATATGGCAAGATGTTTATCTGAGCATGGCAAAAAAATATGGCTTCGTCATGTATTAGTTCCACAAATTACAGATGATGATAAATATTTACAGCAATTACGTGCTTTTATAGATACACTTGATAGTGTAGAACGTGTAGAGGTATTACCGTATCATACATTAGGCGTATTTAAATGGGAGAATTTGAATATACCGTATGCGTTAAATGGTATTGAACCACCAACAAATGAACGCATTGAGAATGCCAAAAAAATATTAGGCGCTATTTAATAGAAAAAAGTGAAGCCCGTTCATATTTGCTTGACTGTATAATTGATAATTTGATAAAATTAAAATCAGATATTTTGATAAATGAGGATTATACTATGCTTACAACTTTTGATAAATCATTACTGAATTTAATTCAGCATAATCTGCCGATTGCGAACCGTCCTTTTTTGGAGTTAGCAAATTTATTGGAAACGACAGAAGACCATGTAATAGAACGATTGCGTTATTTAAAAGAAAATGGCTATATTAGACGTATAGGGCCTTTTTTTGACTCAAATAAATTAGAATATAAAGGAACACTTGTAGCGCTTAAAGTAAAAGATGGATATATGGAAAAAATAGCACAATTTATAAATAAATATCCAGGTGCTACCCATAATTATCAACGTGAAGGCGAATATAATTTATGGTTTACTCTACTTACACATAGTGAAGAAAAGCGTACAGAGATTTTAAATGAAATAAGTGTGCAAGAAGGCGTAGAAAAATTAATGAACTTAGTATCCAATAAAAAATATAAAATAAATGTACAGTTTAAATTAAAATAAATAAAACGGAGCGGGATATGAATTTATTAGATAAACAAATTATCAGAGTTATGCAGGATGAATTTCCATTGGTAAAAGAACCATATAAAGAATTTGCCAAGAGATTAAATATCTCAGAGCAGGAATTGTTAAATCGTTTGCGAATTTATAAACAGGAAGGTAAAATTCGTAAAATGGGGGCGGTACTTCGCCATGTAGAAGCAGGATTTAGAGCAAATGCACTTTGTGCATGGGTAGTGCCTGCTGATAAAATTGATGAAATAGCACAGAAATTGGCAGATTGTCCGTCTATTTCGCATTGTTATGATAGAAATACCATGCCTGATTGGCCGTATAATGTGTATACAATGATACATGCTCATACACGAGAAGAATGTGAAGTTATAGCCCAAAAATTGGCGGTCGAAAATAATCTTTCGCAATATACAATGCTTTATTCTGTAAAAGAATGGAAAAAAACAAGTATGCGTTATTTTGATGAGGCGGAAGAAGAATAGAAAATATTCAGCATATAAAATGTTGATTTTGTGCAATATAATAAAAAATTATCATTTAATATGAAAGGGTGAATAGAATGATTTCAGAAAAAATGTATGAACTTGGTACTAAAAAATCTACAATTCGTACTATTTTTGAATATGGGCGCAAACGTGCTTTAGAAGTTGGTGAAGAAAATATTTATGATTATAGTTTGGGAAATCCAAATGTTCCGGCACCAGATTTTATCAAACAAGCAATTATAGATATTTTAAATGAAATGGACCCTTGCGATGTACATGGATATACAGTTGCTCCAGGTAATCCACAGGTTAGAGAAATATTAGCAAAAGATATAAATAATCGTTTTGGCACTCATTTTACAGGCAAAAATTTATTTATTACAAGTGGCGCCGCAGGTGCAATTACTATTGTATTTAAAGCATTAAGTGAACAAAATGATGAATTTATTACTTTTGCTCCGTATTTTCCAGAATATAAATGTTTTGTAGAATCAGTCGGTTCTAAATTAAAAGTTGTTCCAGCTAAAATAGATGATTTTCAAATCCAATTTAATGAGTTTGAAAAGATGATAACACCGCATACAAAGGCAATTATTATTAATTCTCCTAATAATCCAAGTGGTGTTGTTTATAGCGAAGCTACAATTAAACAATTGGCTCAAATTTTAACTGACAAATCAAAAGAATATGGTCATCCAATATTTTTAATTTCTGATGAACCATACCGTGAAATTGTTTATGACGGTGCAGTTGTTCCGTACATATCGAATTATTATGCAAATTCTATTGTATGCTATTCATATAGTAAGTCATTCTCTTTGCCGGGTGAACGTATTGGTTATATTGTAGTTCCAGATGAAGTAGCAGATTTTGACAAAATTTATGGTGCAATAGCAGGAGCAGCTCGTGTACTTACACATGTAAACGCGCCATCACTTTTTCAACTTGTTATAGCTCGTTGTGCAGGTAAACCATCGAATATTGCTCCATATGAAGAAAATCGTAATCTTTTATATAATGGTTTAATTGAAGCTGGCTTTAAATGTGTAAAACCTCAAGGTGCTTTTTATTTGTTCCCACAATCATTAGAAGCAGATGATTATGCTTTTTGTAAAAAAGCACAGGAATATGATTTACTTTTAGTACCAGGAACAGATTTTGGTTGTCCAGGACATTTTAGAGCTTCGTATTGTATTAAACGTGAAACGATTGAAAAATCTTTACCTGTATTTAAAAAATTAGCTCAGGAATATAAAAATAAATAAAGTAAATATCTTCATCAGCTTATCTAGCAAATAAAATCGGGGGATTTTTATTAGATGAGGTGATTTAGATGTCATTTATGGATAATTTTTATTTGACTGGCAAAAAAGCAATTGTTACTGGTGGAGCCAAAGGTCTAGGCTTAGGTATGACGCAAGCTCTTTGTGAAGCTGGGGCAAAAGTTGTGATAATGTCATCAAGTGATAGTGCTAAAATAAAAGCTCAAGAACTTTGTAAGCAAGGTTTTGATGTTTATGGTATTAAGGTGGATTTATCAAAACGAGAAAAAGTAGCACAAGCATTTGAAGAAGCTTTAAATCATTTTGGTGGCGAATTAGATATTCTTGTAAATAATTCAGGCATGATACGCCGTCATAAATCAGAAGAATATCCACTTGAAGATTGGGATATGGTAATAAATCTTAATTTAAATACAGTATTTCAACTTTGCCAACTTGCAGGAAAAGTGATGCTTAAACAAGGCAGAGGAAAAATCATAAATATTGCTTCTATGCTTAGCTTTTTTGGCGGTTATACAGTACCTGCTTATTCAGCTAGTAAAGGCGGAGTAGCACAGCTTACAAAAGCTCTTGCTAATGAATGGTCAAATAAAAATATACAAGTAAATGCGATTGCTCCAGGTTATATGGCAACAGATATTAATCAGGCACTTATGGATGATGCTGGTAGAAGTCATGAAATTTTGAGTCGTATACCTGCAGGTCGTTGGGGAACGCCAGAAGATATGAAAGGAATTGTCGTATTTTTGGCATCGAATGTTTCGAATTATGTAAATGGAGCAATTATACCAGTAGATGGTGCATATTTGGCAAGATAAAAAAAGCCTCAAGAGAAAAACTCTTGAGGCTTTATACATAAAATAAAAGTAGGAGAAATTATGGATAAGGAAATTTTAAAATATTATATAAAAGAGTATAAAAAAGATTTCGAGAGAATAAATCGTGAAGAAATTTATAAATGGTATATAGTATCAGAGTTTCAAAAAAACTGGGATATCGAGGCTAAAGATTTTTACACAATGTTAGATAAATCTTTAGTAGATTCGGTTTCGACGCCTTTTGGTAAAAGATCTAATAATTTGATTGGTACTAAGATGTTCTTTCCAAAAGCTGGTTTGCTAGAGCTTGTAAAAGAAGATGAAAACACAGTAAAATCAATGTTTAAGTATTTATATAATGAAAATATTTCTTTAAATGAAAGAATAAATTATTTTAAAACAGAAGCAGATAATTTATTTTCAAAAGATGAACGTAATAAAAATAAATCACATTATCAGACATTATATGCAATAAGTTTATATTTATTTCTTAGATATCCCGATAAATATTATATATATAAGCATTCTATAGTTAAATTGTGTGCGGAAAAATTAAACTATAGTGAAAAAATAAAAAAAGGCGATATAAAAAAAGCTATAGATTTATATGATGAAATGAAGTCTGTAATAAGAGAAGATAAAGAATTAATTAATCTATCAAAAAGAAGATTAAATAAAGATTGTTATCAAGATGAAAATTTAAATTTATTGACTATGGATATAGCTTATTTTATAGAACATTTTGAAAAAAATAAGATGGTTAAAGTTGATAAATGTTGGTATGTTGGAGCTAATAGGGATGGTGTGGATTATTTTGATGAATTTATAAAAAATGGATATTGGGAAAACGGATACGGGGATAAATATATAGATAAAGTAAAGAGTATGCAGGTAGGTGATAAAATTGTTATAAAGTCTACATATAACCAGAAAAATAATTTACCATTTGATGTAAATAATGAATCTGTAGCTGTAATGGAATTAAAAGCAAAGGGAATGATAATAGAAAATAAACAAGATGGAAGTCGAGTATTAGTAGAATGGGATAAACCATGGGAAAAGCCTAAGAAATGGTTCTTTTTACAATATATAGATGCAGTGAATAAAGTTGAACGTAAAGCTAATAAGTGGATATACGGTGCTTTATTAGATTTTACTTTTAATGATATAAAACAAGATTATGATAAATTTTTGGTATATTCTTTTTGGGCGGATAAATATAATTTGGATAATAATGATTATAAAGAAGAAAATGAAGATAATGATGAGCTAAAAATATATACAAAAGAAAATTTTTTACAAGAAGTATTTATTGAAGAAGATTTTTATAATAATTTAGTGAATGTATTAAGACGAAAGAAAAATATTATTTTAGCAGGTACTCCTGGTGTTGGTAAAACTTTTATGGCTAAAAGATTAGTATATTCATTGTTAGGAAGAAAAGACGATAAATATATACGTATGGTACAATTTCATCAAAGTTATGCTTATGAAGATTTTGTAATGGGCTATCGACCAAGTGAAAATGGTTTTGTATTGAAAAAAGGTATTTTCTATAATTTTTGTCAAACAGCTCAAAATGATAGAGAAAATGATTATTTCTTTATTATCGATGAAATTAATCGCGGTAATATCAGTAAAATTTTTGGTGAATTATTGATGCTCATTGAGGCAAATTATCGAGATGAAGAAATAATATTGTCATATAATGAAAAAAATTTTGCTGTACCTAAGAATTTATATATTATAGGCATGATGAATACTGCAGATAAAAGTTTAGCCGTTGTAGATTATGCACTGCGTAGAAGATTTAGTTTTTTTAAGATTAAGCCAGCATTTGAAAATAGTAGTTTTAAAGAATATCAAAAAAGTTTAGAAAATGATTATTTTAATAAATTAGTAAATTTATTGATAAAGTTAAATCATGAAATTAGTGATGATATATCTTTAGGTGAAGATTTTTGTATAGGACATAGTTATTTATGTAATTTGAATAAAAATACTTGTACAAAAGATTTGTTAAAAGAGATAGCATATTATGAAATTTTACCTATATTACGGGAATATTATTTTGATGATTTAGATAAAGTAAGTTATTGGCAAGATGAATTTGAAGGTATCTTTGAATAATGAAACAAAATAACATTTTGATTAATAATATATATTATATGCTTGCCTATGTTTATTGCGATCTAAATAAAAAACAATATGCTCATTTAGCAGTAGAGAATTTTGAGGATATAGAAGATTTATTGACAAGCATTTTGATAAAAGGTGTTAACTATCAATTAAAAAAGGGATTATACACTGATTATCAAGAAAAAGAAGAGTTAATATCTGTGGTACGGGGAAAAATTGTATTACAGGAGACATTAAATCAGTTAAATGTAAGGAAAGGGCAAATTTATTGTCAATTTGATGAACTCAGTTATGATAATATGTTTAATAAAATTATAAAAGCAACAATGATACTGTTATTAAAAAATATTAAAATCAAAGAAAAATATAAGGTTATTATAAAAAAATATTTAAGATATTTTGCTAAAGTAGAATATATAGATTTAGTAAATGTAAAATGGGAACAATTAAAACGCTATTATCATAGAAATAATATGTCTTATGAATTATTGATGAATATTTGTTATTTAATATATGATAGACATATATTAAGTAATAAACAAGGTGATAATTATTTATGGAATTTTATTGATGATATAAATATGGCTAATTTATATGAAAAATTTGTGCTTAATTATTATAAAAAACATTATCCAGAGTTGAAAGCAAAATCAGAGGTTATTAGCTGGAATGTAGATAGTGATGGTGAAGCATTATCTTTTTTGCCTAGAATGAGAACAGATATTACCTTGAAATATGCAAATAAAATATTGATTATCGATACTAAATTTTATCAATACAGTTTAGTAAAACATAGTAAATATAAAAATAGTCATTTAAAACATCATTCAGATAATTTATATCAAATTTTCACGTATGTAAAAAATAAAGATAAGCTCAATACAGGTAATGTAAAAGGATTGTTATTGTATGCTCAAACTGTTAAAAATGAGGAAATAAGACATAAATATATAATGGGTAGAAATGAATTTTATGTACAAACTTTAAATTTAAATCAAGATTTTGCTAACATAAAAACTCAATTAAATAATATTATCGAGTTAATTAGAGATAAAAAAGTCCTATAGATTTGAACTACATTCCAAAAGTTGTTTTTTTTGGTTCAACTTTTGGAGTGTAGTTCGTTAATGTGATAGCCTTTTTTTATAAATCAAGTATACGAATTTCATTGCCATGTGGTAATAATAAATTATATAAATCAGCAAATTGCATAAAAATAGTAGCAGTATTTTCCATTGGATGCATACCGATTGTTTGGTTGAGTAGTTCACTATCAAAAATCATTAAGACATTTTTATCATTATTATTAAGTATAGCTAATGGTGTTACACTACCTGGTTTAACATCAAGTAATCGCTTCATATCATCTTGATTGGCAAAACTCAAACGCTTACTAGGAATTTTGGTGCTTAAATCTTTAAGATTTATTTTTTTATGCACAAATAAGGATACAAGATAATAATTTTTCTTTTTAGCATCACAAAGAAATAAATTACGAATGACTTTATCGTGATTAGGTAGACCGGATTTATCGCCCTCTTCAACAGAAAAAATAGGTGCATGTTCATATTTAATGAATTTAATCTGTTTAGCGGTAAGATATTGCAAAATTTCAGCTTTATTCAAAATAAAAACTCCCTTAGATTTTATGGATAAAAATAGTATATCATAATATTCATTTGAATTGTGATATGTAGGCATTACGCGAAAAAAACTAACAGTTCCAAGCGACAAATTCATTTTCATTAAATACTAAATAAGCAATGTGAGTACTGTCCTTAAATGCTTGTTTATAATATTCATAAGATTGACGTTGAATTTCGCTCATATCTACATCATTAGATAGATTATTAGCAGAACGCAATACTTTAATTCTTGTTTTGGTAAGTATATCTATATCATCAATTATTGCTTTTTTATACGTTAATTGCATATAACTTTGTCTTTCATTGTTTTTATTTATAAAAAGAACTAATTGGCAATTGCCAATTAGTTCTTTATAGTTATCATTCCCATTCAATTGTAGCTGGTGGTTTAGAAGTTATATCATATACAATTCTATTTACACCTGGGACTTCGTTTACAATACGACGAGATACTTTATCTAAAACTTCATATGGAATTCTTGCCCATTCGGAAGTCATAGCATCGCTACTTGTTACGGCACGAAGTGCAATAGTATGACAATAAGTACGACTATCTCCCATAACGCCTACAGAACGAATATTTGGCAAGCAAGCAAAATACTGCCAAATTTTTTCAGAAAGACCAGCTTTAGCTATTTCTTCACGGAAAATAGCATCTGCTTCACGAACAACAGCTAATTTTTCTTCTGTTATTTCGCCAAGTACACGAATAGCAAGTCCTGGACCTGGGAATGGTTGACGCCATACGAGATCATGAGGAATGCCTAATTCTTCACCTACAGCACGAACTTCGTCTTTAAATAGTTCACGTAGTGGTTCAATAAGGTCAAATTGAATATCTTCTGGCAAACCGCCTACATTATGATGACTCTTAATTGTAGCAGATGTTTTTGTACCGCTTTCAACGATATCTGGATAAATTGTACCTTGTACAAGATAATCAATTTTGCCAAGTTTATTAGCTTCTGCTTCAAATACACGAATGAATTCTTCACCGATGATTTTGCGTTTTCTTTCCGGATCGGAAATACCAGCTAATTTGCCTAAGAAACGGTCTTTAGCATTTACACGAATAAGGTTCATATCAAATTGTTTGCGGAAAACATTTTCTACTTGGTCGCCTTCATCTTTACGTAAAAGACCATGGTCAACAAATACGCAAGTTAATTGTTTGCCTACAGCTTTATGAACTAAAACAGCAGCAACAGAAGAGTCTACCCCGCCACTTAATGCACATAAAACTTTTTTATCGCCAACAATTTTTTTGATTTCAGCAATTTTAGCTTGAGCAAATGAACTCATAGTCCAATCGCCTTTTAAACCACAAATTTTGAACAAGAAATTTTGTATCATTTTTTGTCCAAATGGAGTATGTTGAACTTCTGGATGGAATTGAACGCCGTATAATTTAAGTTCTTCATTACACATAGCAGCAACTGGTGTATGTTCTGTAAAAGCAATTGTTTTAAAACCTTCTGGTACTTTTTCTACATAATCTCTATGACTCATCCAGCAAATTTCATCATGAGAAATGCCTGAAAATAAATCAGATGTAACATCTAATTTAATATTCATTTTACCATATTCGCCAGTTTCAGCATGAGCCACACGTCCGCCAAGATTATGTGCCATAAATTGATGACCATAGCAAATACCCAGTACAGGAATGCCAAGTTCAAAAATTTTTGTGTCAACTTGTGGAGTATCATCAGCATAAACACTACTTGGACCACCTGTAAAAATTATTGCTTGGGGATTTTTGGCTTTTATTTTTTCGATTGTATAATCATAAGGGACAATTTCACAATAAACGCCACATTCACGTACACGGCGTGCAATTAATTGATTGTACTGTCCACCAAAGTCAATAACAAGAACCATTTCATGATTTGTATTCAATGTTTTACCTCCTAATACCTAATATAAAAAAACGCTCTCTTTACAAAAATAGTTTACTATACAGTAGTTTTTCTGTAAAGAGAGCATTTTATATTATGATTAATTTAATATGTCAAAAACTAATTAAGCTTTACCGTCGCAACCAAGAACATCTTTGATTTTATGAGCAACTAAAGCTTTGATGTTAGCTCTGCCGTCAGCTACATATTGACGTGGGTCGAAATGGTCAGGATGGTCATTTAAATGTTTGCGAATACCAGCAGTCATTGCAAGACGTAAGTCGGAATCGATGTTGATTTTGCAAACAGCCATAGAAGCAGCTTTGCGGAGCTGGTCTTCAGGAACACCAACAGCATCTGGCATATGTCCGCCATTTTCGTTAATGATTTTAACAAATTCCTGTGGAACGGAAGAGGCACCATGTAAAACGATTGGGAAGTTAGGAAGACGTTTTGCAACTTCTTCGAGAATGTCGAAACGAAGTGGAGGTGGAACTAAAATGCCATCTTCATTTCTTGTGCACTGTTCTGGAGTGAATTTGTAAGCACCATGGCTAGTACCAATAGCAATAGCTAAGGAGTCTACACCAGTTTTTGTTACGAATTCTTCAACTTCAGATGGATCAGTGTAATGTGCTTCATGAGCAGCTACTTTAACATCGTCTTCAATACCAGCGAGCTGGCCAAGTTCAGCTTCTACTACTACGCCGTGAGCATGAGCATATTCTACAACTTGTTTAGTCTTTTCGATGTTTTCTTTGAAATCATAATGAGAACCGTCGAACATAACGGAAGTGAAACCGCCATCAATGCAGGATTTGCAAGTTTCAAAATCAGCACCATGGTCAAGATGTAAAGCGATAGGAAGACCAGTATCTTCGATAGCAGCTTGTACAAGATGAATGAGGTATTGATGTTTAGCGTATTTTCTAGCACCAGCAGAGCACTGAAGAATTAAAGGAGCGTTTAATTCTTTAGCAGCTTCAGTGATACCCTGAACGATTTCCATATTGTTTACGTTAAAAGCACCGATTGCATAACCGCCTTCATACGCTTTTTTAAACATTTCTTTAGTTGTTACTAATGGCATGTAAAAGACCTCCATAATCATAAATCATAATTTAAATTTCATCAACATTATACCATAAATTCTGTCAATTTGTATATCAAAATCTGAAAATTATTTAAGCTAGCTATTGTTTATTTTCAATAAATCAAAAATATAAAGCAAAATATAACTATATTCGAGAATAGATATGATATAATTTTTATGCTTATTTAAAAATAATTAACATGAAAATTTAATTTACAGAGTAGGTGAAAAAATGGATATAAGTAAATTATCAATAAAAGAAATAAAATCTTTGCTTGAAACGAATGCTGATGAAAAAATTTGGCAAGCAATACAGAGTGATACGCGTAAAGGCGTACAAAATCTATTAAAGGCAAAATTAAAACAAGAAAAAGAACATCAACGTGTTGCCAATTTGTATAAATATGAAAATGAATGTGCTTTACGTGGTCATAAATTTGTTGCTGGCGTAGATGAGGTGGGTAGAGGGCCACTTGCTGGGCCGGTAGTAGTTTCAGCTGTAATATTACCACTCAATTTCTTTATCGAAAAACTGAATGATTCCAAAAAATTATCAGAAGCTACGCGGGAAAAATTGTACGATATCATTTTACAAAATGCTTTAGCAGTAAATACTGCCGTTATTAATGAAAAAACCATTGATAGAGTAAATATTTATCAAGCAACAATGAACGGAATGTATCAAGCAATTTACGGTTTAAAAATAAAGCCTGAAGAAGTTTTAATTGACGCTATACCATTAGATAGTTTAGATATACCTCATCAATCAATAATTAAAGGTGATGCTAAATCTGCTTCCATAGCCGCAGCTTCCATTGTAGCAAAGGTAACACGTGATAAAATGATGAATGAGTTTGATAAAATATATCCTCAATATAGTTTTGCACAAAATAAAGGATATGGAACAAAAGAACATATAGAAGCTTTACAGAAATATGGACCATGTAAAATACATCGTTGTTCTTTTGAACCGATAAAATCTATGATTAAATTTTAAACAAAAGAGGTTTTTATTATGACAAAAAATAACATCGGCATAAGGGGTGAAGATGAAGCAGTAAAATATTTACAGACAAGGGGCTATACTATATTAAATCGCAATTTTCATAGCAAATTTGGCGAAATAGATATTATTGCTAAAATAAATAATATAATTTGCTTTGTTGAAGTAAAAACTAGAAAAAATAATCGTTATGGTAGACCGGCAGAATTTGTAAACTATAGTAAACAACAGAAAATAATTAAAACAGCAGAATGTTATTTATGCGATAACTTTAGTGAAAATATAATGTATAGATTTGATATAATTGAAGTATTTTACTATAATAGTTATATTTTTTCATTTAATCATTTGAAAGGAGCGTTTGAAGCTTGAATTTAAAGGATTTTTCAACAAAAAGAAGAATTGTTGTCGGTGTATCGGGAGCTAGTGGGAGTATTTATGCTTATCGTTTAGTACAAGTCCTTGTAGATTGCGGGATTGAAGTACATTTTGTGGCTTCAGATGCCGGTTGGCAAGTACTAGAATATGAGTGTGGTGTAAGTTCTGAACAGTTGACAAAATTAGTGCATAAGGTCTATGATGTGAAGCGTATTGATAGTGCTATCGCAAGTGGTTCTTTCCCCTGTGAAGCTATGGTCATTGTACCATGTTCAATGAAAACTTTGGGGTGTTTAGCAGGGGGAATTACCGATAATTTATTGACTCGTAGTGCTGATGTCACTTTGAAAGAAGGAAGAAAATTAATATTAGTACCACGAGAAACCCCTGTTCATGCTATTCATTTAGAAAATATGCTTAAATTATCACAAGCAGGCGCGCGTATTCTGCCGGCTTGTCCAGGATTTTATCACAAACCGCAGACTATTGATGAACTTGTGGATATGTTGGTGGGTAAAATTTGTGATGCTTTAGGCATACAGACAAATTTATTTAAACGCTGGACGGAAGAATAATAAAGCCCCCAAAGGGGTGAGAAAATGTTTGCAAAGACATTCGGTGCAACAACATTAGGTATAGATGGTATGCTTATTGAAGTTGAAGCTGATGTTACAAATGGTTTACCCAAGTTTGAAATTGTGGGATTAGCAGATGTTGCTGTTAAAGAAGCACGTGAACGTGTTCGGGCTGCTATAAGAAATGCAGGTTGTAATTTAATGCCAAAGCGTATTACAGTAAATCTTGCTCCTGCAGATTTGCGTAAAAATGGCTCTATGCTTGATTTACCAATCGCTATTGCGCTTTTACAAGCTTACGGCTATCTTGATAAACAAAGTTGTTTTAATAGTATGTTTGTAGCAGAATTATCATTAGAAGGACAACTTCGTACTGTAACAGGTGTTTTGCCAATGGCAATTTTATGCAAAAAACTTAATATAAAACGGTTTTTTGTTGCTAAAGGAAATGAACAAGAAGCATTGCTTGTTGATGGAATTGAAGTTTATGCTGTAGAAGAATTATCTCAACTCATTGCTTTTTTAGAAGGTAAAGAAAAACTTATACCAGCTAAACGCACTTCATCCAAGCCAGATAATGATAATTTTGTTGATGATTTTGCTGATGTACAGGGACAATTTATGGCAAAAAAAGCATTAGAAATTGCTGCCTCTGGTGGACATAATGTACTAATGGTAGGGTCGCCAGGTACAGGAAAAACTATGTTAGCACGTCGTTTACCATCGATTTTGCCTAAAATGTCATATCAAGAAGCTTTAGAAGTTACAAAAATTTATAGTATAGCTGGTCTATTATCTCGTAATGGTGGTCTTGTTAGACAAAGACCATTTCGCAGTCCCCACCATACTATTTCTAGTATTGGTATAATTGGTGGAGGAACAATACCAAAACCAGGTGAAGTTACACTTAGTCATAATGGAGTTTTATTTTTGGATGAATTACCAGAGTTCAGTAAAACAGCATTAGAAGCACTTCGTCAGCCACTAGAAGACGGAGAAGTTTTAATTACTCGTGTAAATGCTTCACTTAAATTTCCTTCGCGTATGATTTTAATAGCTTCAATGAACCCTTGTCCATGTGGTTATAAAAATGATGTGTTACATGAATGTACTTGTAGTGATTATGAAATTAAACGATATACACGTAAAATTTCTGGTCCACTTTTAGATAGAATAGATATTCAAATCCAAGTACCGCGCGTGCGTTATCAAGATTTTGCCACTGACAAAAAAGCAGAAAGTTCTGCTATAATCCGACAAAGAGTAGAAAAAGCTAGACAAAGACAATTATCTCGTTTTAAAGATTGTAATATATTTTGTAATGCGCAAATGTCGCATGCTATGGTTAAAGAATTTTGTCATTTAACAGATGAATCTAAACAAATGTTAAAATTAGTTTTTGAACAAATGCGTTTAAGTGCCCGTGCTTATGATAGAATAATAAAAGTAGCACAGACTATTGCTGATTTAAATGGCAGTAACTATATTGAAAGCAATCATATTGCTCAAGCAGTGCAATTTCGTAATAATCTGTCGCTGATAGAAAAAAATTAGAAAGCGGGTATGAAATGTATACAGGAAAAACAAAAAATTTAGGTGTAATCGGTTATCCCATAAAACATTCTTTATCACCAGTAATTCAAAATACAGCAATTACAAAAGCGGGACTTGACTATGCTTATATTGCTATGCCCATAGCACCTGAAAATTTAAAGACTGCTATTGAAGGATTAAAAGCTATTAACTTTAGTGGCTTTAATGTTACCATTCCACATAAAGTGACAATTATGCAATATCTAGATGAAATTGATGATACTGCCAAATTTATTGGCGCTGTTAACACTGTAAAAATAGAAAATAATAAACTATACGGTTATAATACAGATGTTATTGGTTTCATCAATCCTTTATTAAAAGAAGGTTTTATCTTAAAAGATAAAACAGTTGTAATTTTTGGTGCAGGTGGTGCTTCACGTGCCATTATCTGTGGTCTTATACAGCAAAAAGTAGCACATATTGTTTTAGGTGTAAGAAATCAAGCTAAAGGTGAAAAATTAGCAAATTCTTTTAAAAACTTAATTGATATTACAGCCTATGATTGGCATGATGAAGCATTTACTAAATATCTTGCAAAAGCTGATTTGCTTGTAAATACTACACCACTTGGTATGTTTCCTAATATTGATAGTGTAGTACCTGTTGAATGGGAAAAAGTAAAACCAAATGCTTTTGTTTATGACATAGTGTATACACCTGTTAAAACAAAATTTTTACAAGAAGCTCAATCCTATGGTCATAAAATTTTAAATGGTGAAAAAATGCTTGCTGAACAAGGAGCTACTTCATTGTATTATTGGACAGGTGTAAAGGTCGATGTGGATATTATGGTTAAGGCATTGCGTGAATATTTAATGAATAAGTAAATAACTAATCAGTCTGCGAATTTCAGACCATAGTATTATAGATGTATAGGTGCTAAGGCCTATACATCTTTTTTATTTTTTATTGTAGGTGATGAATTTGCTTGAAAAGTTACGATTAAATTTAGATACAAGTATAGCTAAAATCAAACAAAACATGGCAATTAGTAGTAGAAATAATCTCTTGCAAGGAACTTTGGCAAAATCGCCAATAAGTAATCTTGTTGATTTAATTATTGATTATGCTATGCGTATGAATGCCAGCGATATTCATTTAGAACCGCAAGAAAATTGTTTGCGTATACGATTTCGCATTGATGGGGTTTTGTTATTTATTCATAATGTTCCGCTTATCCTTCAAAATCAGTTAATATCATATTTAAAATTGACAGCTGGCATGGATATTTCAGAAAAACGAATACCACAAGATGGCAATATTTTATATACACAAAAACATTTAGACATTAGAGTATCTGTTATTCCTACGTTATTTGGCGAAAAAATGGTTATGCGTCTTTTAATCAGTGATAGTAAAATATTGTCACTTACACAAATGGGTTTTAGTGAACATAATTTTAAGCTATTTAAAAGTTTAATCAAATCTTCTAGTGGAATTATTACCATCACTGGACCGGTTAATTCTGGTAAATCAACGCTTTTATATAGCGTACTTAATTATTTAAATAGTGAAAGTGTAAATATCGTAACGATTGAAGACCCAATCGAAATGAAAATAGCTGGAATAAATCAAATGCAAGTAAATTTAAAAGCTGGTATGGATTTTACTAAAGGACTTCGAGCAGTATTACGCCAAGACCCTGATATTGTAATGATAGGTGAAATTAGGGATGAATATTCTGCCCAAGAAGCGATGCGAACAGCACTTACCGGACATTTAGTATTTACAACATTGCATACGGCAAATGCTGTAGGAGCTGTAGCTCGCTTATTAGATATGAAAATACCTCCTTCGATGTTATCTATTGCCTTATCTGGTAGTACAGCCCAACGTTTAGTACGTAGAATTTGTCCTAAATGTAAGGAAAGTTATATACCACAAGAAAATTCATTAGAAGCTTTTTTATTAGGCGATAAATTTTACTCTGGTATAAAATTATTTCGAGGTGTAGGTTGTGCCTTTTGCAATAATAGTGGTTATGCTGGCAGAAGTGCCGTTCATGAAATAATGAAGGTTGATGATACGATACGAACCTTTATAGCCAAAGGTGAAGTTAATTTAAAATTAAAACGATTTTTACATTTAAAAGGTATGAAAACACTATTAGATGATTGTCGAGAAAAAGTTTTAAATGGTACGACAACAGCACAAGAAGTATGGCGAGTGATAAATGGAGTCTATAAGTTTAAATAAATTTCAACTTGTATTACAAAAAGCAATAGACTTGAATGTTTCTGATATTCATTTAAGTGCAGAAAATTATATATTTTTTCGGCGAAAAAATACATTAAAAATCAATAAAAATAATTTTTTTAGTAACGAAGAAATTATATGTATCTTGAAACAAATATTAACAAAATTTCAATGGGATTTACTAGAAAAGCAAAAAGTTTTGGATTGTGTTTATGCTTATGCCAATAGACGTTTTCGCCTAAATATTTTTATGGCAAAACGAACTTTTCAGATGGCTATCAGATTAATAAGTAAAAATATTTTAAATATTAATTCTTTTATTACGGCTGATATATTAAAAAAACAGTTACAAAAAAATAAAGGACTTATTTTAATCTGTGGAGCGACAGGAACGGGCAAAAGTACAACACTTGCTTCAATGTTAGATTATATGAACCAATTTTATACGAAACATATCATCACATTAGAAGACCCTATTGAGTATATTTTTAATAATGCTAAATCATTAATTCAACAGCGTGAATATAATGAGGATTTTTATGATTTCTCTCAAGCTGTAAAAATGGCGTTACGACAAGACCCAGATATCTTAATGATAGGTGAAATTCGCGATACATTAACAATGAAAGCAACATTAACAGCAGCAGAAACAGGACATCTTGTTTTAGGAACACTTCATGCGGGTTCAGTAGTAGAAGCTTTATCACGTATGGAAAGTTTTTTTCAATCAAATGAACAAAATACAATCTTCACACAAATAGCACAGAGTTTAAATTGTATTATCGTACAAAAACTATTGCCCACAGTGAATGATGAACTTGTTTGTTGTATGGAAATTTTATTAGCAATTTCTTCAGTAAAAAATATTATTAGACAAGGACAAAATCAACAACTTATTTCGCAAATGCAATTAAACAGGCAAAAAGGAATGCAAACAATGCAAGATAGTATAGATTATTGTTTAGAGCATAATATAATTGATAAAACGGTTATAGGTAAATAAATTATGAAAGAATTTTTTTATAAGGTGCGAGATAGTGCTACTGGTGATTTAATTAAAGGTTGTTTTAAAGCGGAAAATAAAGAAGATGTCATTGCATATCTAAAACAGGAGCAATACTTGATTATTAGTATAAATCATCATGATTTTGTTAGTTTAAAACACAATTTATGGAATAAAATACAACATAAAAATTTAAAAATCATGCAAATAATTATTCTTTGTCGCCAATTAGCAATAATGTTAGAAGCGGGTATTAGCATAATGGATGCCATGATTATTTTACAGCAAAATACACAAGATAAATATTTGCAAAATTTTTTACTACAAACAATTACCAAATTAAAAGAAGGTTCATCTTTAACTGAAATCTGGCGTAATAGGACAGAAAACATTCCACTTTATTTGTTAAATTCGCTAAATGTAGCAGAAAATACAGGAATGCTTTCAATAGCTTTAAATCAATCAGCTAACTTTTTGGAAAAAATTTATTTACAAAAACAGCAATTAAAGCAGATTTGTATTTACCCAATGTGTTTATTAATACTATTATTTATTATCATTAATATAATGATTTTATTTGTATTACCAACATTTGCGGATATTTTTCAACGTATGAATTTAACTTTACCACTTATAACACAGCTAATTTTTTCTGTCGGTTTATTTATTAAAGATAATTATATATTTATTTTATTGGCAACAATAATTATAACGATTATTTTTTATGAATGTTGGCAAAAAAATAATGTTCAATATAAATTATATAAATACAGTTTAAATATACCCGTTATCGGAACATTTTTACAAAATTTATATTTATTACAGATAAATAGACAATTAGAATTTTTAATTACTAGCGGAATTGATATTGATGAGAGTATATCTGTTATGATGACTGGTATTAAGAACATCTATTGGAAAAAAATATTACAAACTGTGCAATTCGAGTTAAGACAAGGTTTTTCTCTGTATATGGCTTTTAAAAGTACAGAACTTAAATGTACGATTTTTACAGAATTAATTAATGTAGGTGAACAAACAGGCATGCTTTCACAAACATTACATTATAGTAATTTATTTTTAAGTAGAGAGGTAGATAATTTCATTAATGAGTTTACTAAGCTTTTAGAACCATTGTTAATGATTGTTGTTGGGCTTATTGTTGGTGTATTTGTTATGGCTATTATTTTGCCGTTGTTTGAAATGAGTAGTAGCATTGGATTATAAAAGAGGTAAAAATTATGAAAAACATGATAAAAGATGAAAATGGTTTTACATTAATTGAAATGATGATAGTTGTAGCGATTATTGCTATTTTAACAGCAGTTGCTATTCCTAAATTTAATGAATCATTAGCAATAACAAATACAACACGGGTACAGGCTGATTTACAATCTTTGGATACAGCAATAGCTATGTATCAATTACAAAACGGGAGATTGCCAAATGATTTAGCTGATTTGGATGAATATATTGATATAGATAATGTTGAAGCTCCAAGCGGTGATATTTATATAGATGGCGTATTAACAACGAATAGTGGTGATGAAAAATATACTTTAACGAGCGATAAACATAATGCTTCATTTATGGGAAAAACGCGAACTGATTTTGGCAAAAAGAAAACAACAAGTAGTGATGAATGATTATGATTATGGTAATGTTGATTGATTTTAGTTGTGTAGCAATGCTTATTTATATTGCTGTAGTAGATGCAAAAAAGATGATAATCAGCAATAAAATTTTAGCAACATTATTTATACTATCCATTGTTAAACAATTTATTTTATTTACAGATGTTACTATTTTATTGATAAGTACAGGTATAATATCGATGGTTTTTATAATGTTATATTACGGCATAAAAAATTTTATTGGCGGTGGTGATGTAAAGTTAATTTTCGTTTTAAGCCTTTGGCTCGGTTATCCTAAGATTGTCATTGCACTATATATAGCTTTTATTATAGGTGGAGTAACAGCATTGATATATTTAATGCTTAAAGAAAGAAAATTTGCTGAAAAAATAGCATTTGCTCCGTTTTTAGTTATAGGTTCGCTTATTAGTTTATTTAAAAGTGATATGGTGCTGAATTTTTGGCAGTGGATGATAAGATAATGTGGTATGCAGAACTTTTATTAATAATATATGTTTTAGCTTTATTTTGTGGCTGTACCTATTTTCAAAATTTATCTAGTGTACAATATCAAGTAGATGTTGAAGCTATACGTCTTGCCAGTTGTTTAATGCAGGTACAAGAGCGGTCAAGAGATTATCACTATTTAAAAAATACTGATTTTCATCCCTGGTGCAATGTTTACAAAGATAAGTATATTATTCAAAATGAACAAGGAAAAAATAGTGAAATTTATTATTTACAAAATGGCGTACAGATAAATTTTTTCGACACAGCCAATTTTTATACATTTAGACAAAATTCACTATACGGTGCATTACCGAATAAAACACTTAAAGTATATAAAGATAATGTAGCTAAATATATAATTATTAATCGTGTTGGTAGAATACGTATTTCTCAATATTATAAGGAACCGTCATGAAGAAATTGAAATCAAACAAAGGTTTTATTGCCGTAGATATGCTTATTATTATAGCTGTACTTACAGCAATTGTTGTAGTGTGGTCATCAGCCGAAAGGCTTTTGACTGCACAACAGCAGAATTTATATCGAACAACAGCAATTTTTTTAGTACAGGGAGAACTAAATAAATTGGAATATGCGGTAGAAAATAATTTAGCTACAAATTTATCTGATGAATTAGTAAATTATAATAATCAAGATTTTATGGTGCAAAAAAAAATAATGGCAGAAGATACACAATATTTATTGAATGTAAAGGTAATATGGCATTATGAAAATAATTTACAAACAGAGCAACAAGAAAGAACTATTTTTAAGTGATAAAAAAGGTTTTATTTTCGGTGATACTTTAATGGTAATGTCAAGTATTTTTTCTTTAATGTTAATAATATTGATATTAGCTCATGCTATAATTAATTTTTTTATTGACTATGTAGATACATGGATGTTACAAAATGAAACACGTCGAATATTTGAAGATATGATAACAGAAATAGAATATGCTGATAAAGTAGAGTATAACGAACAATCTTCTACGAAGAAAGAATTAATAATCTCAACGCATCGAAGAGCTACCGCTACACCGAACGAAACAGAAAAATATTTATCATTTTTACGAGAAGGGCCGATTATGTATCGTAATGAACTATCTAAACTAAACGAAGATTTATATACAGTGCGTTCAACACAACCTTTAAATAGTGAAAATTATTTTGGAACAAATAAAATGAACTTTACATTTAAGCAGTTGCAAAATAATTTATATGAACTAGAATTTACAGGATATTCATATACAACAAATAAGACTATTACATTATCTACAACTATATTAAATCGCTCAGCAGGTGAAAAAAATGATACATGACCAAAAAGGAATGCTCAGTATAAGTTGTTTAATTATTTTATGTATACTTAGTATGCTTATGTATTATTTATATAGTTTATATGGGCAAGAAATGCAAATTGTAAATATTTTACAAAAAAGTATGATGGCACGTAATTTTACAGTAAGTGAAGCTTCAAAACTTATAACAGTATATAAGCAAGATAAAAATTTATGGATACAAAATTGTAATGAAGCTATGAATAAATATGATTTAGCAGAAGGTATATTAGTTGATACTAAACAAATAAATTCAAAACAGTTTGAAGCAGTATTAATTAATGCGTATTTAGTGCATTATCAAGGAGATGTGTATATTTTAGTAGTAGAAAGCACAGTTAAAGATATTACTAATCAAGTTTGTATTTATTTAACAAAGAAAGATGATGAGATTATTGTTGAGCGTTGGGAACGTTAGATTAAAACTTATATCTAAATTGAAAAAAATATTTAAAAAAAATTACAATCATTTCATTTTACTCATTGCAGGAAAAGATAACTTATATCTAGCAGATGTAATATATAGTGAAACGAATAAGGAATATAAGATATTATCTTGGAATTATAATGAACAAAAACAAGATGATGAATTTTTTTATCAGGAAGTATTATACCATTTTTGCCGTGATAGAAATTTACGAGATTTACCCGTATATATTAATTTGGATGATGAATTAGTAATAAAGAAAAACTTTGATTTTCCTAAAATACCGCCAGATGATGTAAAAAAAGCTATTGCTTGGGAATTAAATGATTGGCTAAAGGATTATATATATAACTATACTTTAAACATAGATGATGAATTTTGTCATGTACAAGTTATTATTGTAGAAAAAAAGTATTTAAATAATTGGCGACAAATAATCAAAGAACAAAATTTACAATTAGCCGAGATTTTTTCAATTAATGAATTAAATAATGAAGTAAAAAATATATCCATAACCGTCGAAGATAAAGAATTGCTCATGAATGAATTAGAATGGGCAAAAATAAAGCAAATAGTATATAATTTGTTTACTCAGCAAGAAATGGTATTAGATAATTTTCAACTAACATATTTAAATTGGCGTAATATTAGTATATTACTTGGTATTTGTATTCTTATTGGAAATAGTTTTATGATAAGTTACTATGTATATACTTATTATCAAGTAAAAAACCAACAAATTGTTTTAAATGAACAATTATATTTAAAACAGGATGATAAAATATTAATAGAAAAACTTAAAGAACAAGAAAATATCATTAAGTATAAACAAAATGAATTAAAATCAGTGTATAAAAATGATGTTTTATTATATCCATTATTATTAAATTTAAGTGTGAATACTTTAGATGGTGTGAAGCTAACTAATATTGAAATCAAAGAGAATCATGGTGAATTAAACGGAAAAGCTATAAATTATGATGCGTTAACAGCTTATAAATTACAACTTGAAAAAATAAAATTTATTAAAAATTTAAAAGTTAATAATACGAATTTGAATGAAACCGATAATTTGATTGATTTTAATATTTATTTTGATGAGGTACGTGAAAATGAATAAACGTGATTATAGATATACGATTACAGTAGTAGGTGTCATATTTATATGGGTAATACTACTGTTTTTTTGTATATACAAACCATTAACAAATAATATTGCACAAATGAATGAACAGATATGGCAAAATAACAAAGAGCTAGAAGAAATGAATAATTTTGTTTTGTTACATAATAATGATTTAACAGTATATCAAAAACAACTTGCCACTAATCTATCTGTGATAAAGCAAAAAATTCCCACTGATTTAGTAATTGATGAAACATTGCAGAAAATTAATCAAATAGCACAAGATACAAATATGATTATAACTTCATTAAAAATACAACCAGCTAAAAAATATGAAAATATTTTGGTGCAAGATATTGATATATCACTAAAAGGTGATTATTTTTCGATATTAGCATTTTTGCGTGGCTTGAATTTATCTTCACGTACAATAATTGTCAAACAAGGAAAAATGATTACAGATAATGACAGCTTAAAATGCAATTTGACTTTACAAATTTATGCAGATAATTATAATAAATAGATACAAGGATTTTTATCTATGTGTGTAGAATATAACAGGTAACTTTTAACTTTGTAGATAGGGGAATTTTGGTATGCTAATACAAATAGAAGGTCTTATAAAAACCATAGGCATATTAGATATCATTGATATCTTAATAGTAGCTTTTATTTTATATCGTGTGTATAAAATGGTAGAAAATACCAGAGCAATAACATTAACTAAGGGGCTACTGGTTTTATTGGCATTAACCATAGTAACAAGCTGGTTGGAGTTACATGTAATAAACTGGCTTTTACAAAAAGTCGTTACCTTATTATTCGTAGCATTGCCGATTGTGTTTCAGCCTGAATTACGTAGAGCGTTGGAACATATTGGTGAAGGGAAGTTTTTTAAACGCTCAGTGCTTTTAAATTACGAAGAAGCACGTTCGCTTGTATCTGAATTAACTATAGCTGTTATGAAAATGTCATCAACCAAAACAGGGGCATTAATCGTGTTAGAGCGTAACATTGGGTTAAATGATATTTGTGCTAGTGGTATTCATATTGATGGTATAGTAAGTGCAGAATTTTTGCTTAATGTATTTATTCCTAATACACCGCTACACGATGGAGCAGCTGTTATTCGCGGTAATCGTCTTGTATCTGCTGGTTGTTTATTACCACTTACGGATAATAGGTCGCTTAGTACCGAACTTGGTACACGTCACCGTGCTGCTATCGGTCTTTCTGAACAATGTGATGCTGTAATTGTTATTGTCAGTGAAGAAACGGGTACAGTTTCTGTTGCAGAATCTGGTCGTATTTATCGTCATTTGGATAGTGAACAGCTGGAACAGTACTTAATGCCAATCTTTTCACCACGCAAAACAATGTTACAAGATGTTGTTTTGAAATGGAGGCAGAAAAAATGATAAGTTTTTTTAGAAAAAATCTTCCAGAGAAATGTTTAGCTTTAATCGTTGCGATTGGCTGTTGGATTTTTGTTATGAATGACCAAAACCCGCAAATAGAAAATACGTATACAGTACCAATTAGCATTACAAATGCACCAGAAGGCTATCAGATTTCAAAAGATGTCGAAAATGTAAAAATGAGAGTACGAGCACCACGTTCATTATTTTCTAATGTAGATGAAACAAATTTTAAGGCTTATGTAGATTTAAATGGTGTAGATAGTGGTGTGCAAGAATTACAGATACAGACAGTTTTGCCAAGTGGTTTTGAGCTTGTTTCTGTAGGGCCTACTAAGATAGCTTTAAATGTAGATAAAATCGAACAAAAACAAGTTCCTGTCCGCTTGAATTTGTCTGGTATACCTGGCGATGGTAAAGTTGTTGCTAGTGTTGACCAATCACTTCAAGATATTACAATTGAAGGTCCAATAAGTATCTTAAATCAAGTGACAACTGCCGTTGGTTATATTGGTGTTAATGGCAATACAGAAAATTTCAGTGTAACTGTACCACTTATAGCTGTTAATGATAAAGATAAAGAAATTGAAGGCGTACATTTATTACCTAAAACAGTTGATGTTTCTATTATCTTAGCACGTGGTTTAAATACTAAAATTATTGATATTAAACCTACACTTATGTCTGATTTACCAAATGACTATATTTTAAAATCAGTAAGAGTTGAACCAGAAAAAATTGAAATAAGCGGTAATATTGAAATTATTGGTAATATGACATATCTATCAACGGAAAATATTTCACTTGCAGAGATGTCAGCACCAACGAAAAAAACAGTAAAACTTATTATTCCAGATGGTGTAACAGCTTCTGTCCAAGAAGTAGTCGTTACAGTAGAAATTATTAAAAAAGACAATAATGCAGTAAAAACAGAGCAAGAAGCAAGTAAAACGTAATGATTAATAATTGATAGAGGAATGTTAAATGATAAGAATAAAAAATTTTAATGTACCATTTAATGATGTATCTCCTATTGAAGTTTTGGTAGCTAAACGTTTAAAATTACCATCTCAGGCAATTTCTGAGGTGGTAATTGTGCGTAAAGGCATTGATGCCAGACGATATAAGGGAGCACCGATAAATTTTGTCTATATTTTAGATGTAAAAGTAAATATTGTTGAAAAAAAAGTTATAGCTAAATTAAAGCATGATAAAAACGTAGAAATTGTACAGCAAGAAAAAATATCATCTATACAACCAGTAAAAATAAGCAAAAACAGACCTATTATTGTTGGATTTGGTCCAGCGGGAATGTTTTGCGCTTTGACTTTAGCCAAAAATGGATATAATCCAATTATATTTGAACGTGGCTGTAATGTAGATACACGCCATCGAGATATAGAAAATTTTTGGCAAGGAGGAGAGCTTAAATTAAATTCTAATGTACAATTCGGTGAAGGTGGCGCAGGTACTTTTTCTGATGGGAAATTGACAACACGTATAAACGATAGTAAAATCAGCGATGTATTGAACGATTTCGTCGAAGCAGGAGCACCACCAGAAATAAAATATTTGCATAAACCGCATATTGGTACAGATATTTTACGTACTGTAGTAAAAAATATTCGTAAAAAAATTATTTCACTTGGCGGAGAAATTCACTTTAATTCATTAGTAACAGATGTAATCATAAAAAGTGATAAAATAGTAGGAATTGAAATAAATCATACGGATAAATACGATTGTACAGAAGTATTTTTCGGTATAGGACATAGTGCTAGAGATACGTATACTATGTTATTTAATAAAGGTTTATCTATGCAAGCCAAACCGTTTGCTATTGGAGTACGCATTGAACATCCTCAATCATTAATTGATGAAGCCCAATACGGTGTAGATACAGGTAATCCATTATTGCCAGTTGCTGATTATACATTAACATATAATAATAAACAAAAAGGACGTAGTGTATATTCTTTTTGTATGTGTCCAGGTGGACAAGTAGTAGCCGCCGCTTCCGAAAAAGGTCGTGTTGTTGTTAATGGAATGAGTAATTATAAACGTAATTCTGGAATAGCAAATAGTGCATTACTGGTGAATGTTACACCAGATGATTTTGGTCATAATGTATTAGATGGTATTGCTTTTCAACGACAATATGAAGAATTAGCGTTTATTTATGGTGGTAAAAATTATCATGCCCCAGTACAAACAGTTGGTGATTTTTTGCAAAATAAGGTTGGTTCTGATAATTTTTTAGTAGAACCAACCTATAAACCTGGTATAACACTTTGTGATTTGCATGATTGTTTACCAGTTTTTACAACTGAAATGTTAGCAGAAGCATTACCATATTTTGATAAAAAAATTCATGGTTTTGCCAATGAAAAAGCTGTTATGACGGGCGTAGAAATGCGTTCATCTGCTCCATGTCGTATTTTGCGTAATCGAGATAACTACATTTCAATCAATGTTGCAGGATTTTATCCAATTGGTGAAGGTGCAGGTTATGCTGGTGGAATAATGAGTGCTGCTGTTGACGGTATAAATGCCGCTTATGCGTATTTACAAAAGTAAACATATATTTTTAATGTTTTTTAATTGATTTACAGGGAAAAGGATAAAATTTATGAGAGAATTTACGAAAATAAAAATTACACCAAAAGGTGAACGTTCTGCGCGACATGGTCATCCATGGGTTTTTAGTGATGAAATAACAGATGTAATTGGAGAATATAAAAACGGCGATTTAGTAGATGTTTATAGTAGTAAGGATAAATATTTAGGAACAGGTTTTATAAATAATAATTCTAAAATTCGTGTGCGTATTATTTCAACGAATGCTAATGATAAATTCGATGAAGCTTTTTGGCAACGTAGAGTACAATATGCTTTAGATTATCGTCACCAAGTAATGGGAAAAGATTTTAATTGTTGTCGTTTAATTTTTGGTGAGGCAGATAGTTTTCCAGGTCTTACCGTAGATAGATTTGAAGATGTATTAGTAGTACAGGTTTTATCTCTTGGTATTGAACTACGTAAAGATATTATTTTTACTAAAATAATTGAAATTATGCGTAGCTATGGCGAAGAAATTAATTGTTTATATGAACGTAATGATGTTAAAATTCGTAAATTAGAAGGTCTGGAAGAATATAAAGGTTTTTATAAAAGTTCATTATTAGATGAAAGCAAAGAACATACTACATTAGTAATTACAGAAAACGGCATTAAATATAATGTAGATGTAGAAAATGGACAAAAAACAGGCTTTTTCCTTGACCAAAAATACAATCGACGTGCTGTAGCTCATTTAGCACGAGGTAGAAAAGTATTAGATTGTTTTACTCATACAGGAGCTTTTGCTTTAAACGCTGCACTTGGTGGAGCACAATCTGTTACAGCTGTAGATATTTCGCAAGAAGCAGTAGATATGACAATGAAAAATATTGAAATGAATGCTTTAACTAATGTTACAGCTATTAAAGCGGATGTATTTAATTTACTTACCAAATTAATTGAAGAAAAAAATAAAGATTATGATTTTATTATTTTAGACCCACCAGCTTTTACTAAATCTCATGCTACTGTAACGAATGCGTATCGAGGATATAAAGATATCAATTTACGTGCTATGAAACTTTTACCACGTGGTGGATATTTAGCAACATGTTCTTGTTCACATTTTATGAAGGAAGATTTATTTTTAAAAATGCTCAAAGAAGCAGCCAGTGATGCTAAAGTAACCTTACGTCAAATTGAAGCGCGTCAACAATCGCCAGACCATCCTATTGTTTTTGGTATACCAGAAACGTATTATTTAAAATTTTATTTGTTCCAAATTGTATAAAACAAAAAGGACTGTCGCATAAAATATGCAACAGTCCTTTTATTATTTACGCAAAATCAAGCGCGATTATGTGGAACCATATCTGCTACTTCAAGTGTACCTTCTTTGGCACGAGCAGCAAATTCAGCTGTAGCAGTGAAAAGTACATCGCTAGAACTGTTAAGAGCTGTTTCACAAGAATCTTGCAATACACCAATAATAAAACCTACCCCAACAACTTGCATAGCAATATCATTACCAATACCGAAGGAAGCGCAGGCAACAGGAATGAGGAGCAAAGAACCACCCGCAACACCAGAAGCACCACAAGCACCTACTGTAGCAACGATGGAAAGAAGAAATGCTGTAGGTAAATCTACTTGAACACCGAGTGTATTAGCAGCTGCTAAAGAAAGTACTGCGATAGTAATAGCTGCACCAGCCATATTTATTGTAGCACCAAGTGGAATAGAAATAGAATAAATATCTTCATTTAAACCAAGACGTTTACATAAAGAAAGGTTTACAGGAATGTTAGCAGCAGAACTACGAGTAAAGAACGCATATAAACCACTTTCACGAAGTGTAGCAAGAACAAGTGGATAAGGATTGCGATGAGTGTGTAAAAATACGATAAATGGGTTCATAATAAGAGCTACAAGGAAGAAAGAACCAAGTAAAACGCCAAGTAAATGAACATATCCTAATAAAGCACCAATACCGCTAGTACCAACAGCATTAGCAACAAGACCCATAATACCGAATGGAGCTAAACGAATAACCCATTGTACGATTTTAGTAACTGCTTGAGCAAAATCATCAACCATAGTTTTTGTATCATCAGAAGCATGATGAAGGGCAATACCGGCAAGAATAGCCCAAGCTAAAATACCAATGTAATTAGCGTTTACAAGTGCATTAACAGGATTGTCAACTACACTCAATATTAATGTTTTCAAAACTTCTACGATACCACTTGGTGGAGCAATAGTAGTATCAGCAACTTGTAAATGTAATGTTGTTGGGAATAAGAAAGACATACATACACCAACAATAGAAGCAAAGAAAGTACCAAGAATATACAGACGAATAATTGGTTTCATAGAACCATTAGCATCGGCTTTTCTTTGTGCCATAGCATTCATAACAAGGATGAATACCAAAACCGGAGCGATACCTTTTAATGCTCTTACAAATACATCACCTAAAATTGCAACAGCTGGAACGGCAAATGGTATTGCAACAGCTATAATAATACCAATAATAAGGCCAATAATAATAAGCTTTATTAAAGCCATTTCTAAATATTTTTTTCCAATACGACTTAACAAATAATACATCCCCTTTAAATAAATGAATTAAAAAAGACAAAAATACTCCTGATAGTATACATCAAAAAAATAAAAATTACAAGTCATAAATAAAAAATAAAATTATTTCCTTAATATATTTACAGCAAAATTAAAATCAAATAAAAATTATGGTGATTATTTTTATTGTTTTCATAAAGTGGAATAAATAAAAATAGAAGGTTTTATAATTTATTTTACAAAAATGCGAGCGTAAAGCCCCTAAATTTATTTATGAGGATATCAGCTCGCTAAAAAACAATGATATCTAATCATTGTTTTTTATTGTATTATATATTTAATAATTATATAATGTTTTTATGAAATATAAATCAAATAA
>C._urophasianus_2_cecum__coassemble_20_pt1 | contig 59389 bp, 49 predicted proteins | sample C__urophasianus_2_cecum__metabat2_low_PE_006 | metagenome-assembled genome bin C | reverse complement strand
TGAAAAACTGAGAGAAGCATACGAATTAAAAGAAGCATTTTTTGAATTAACAAAATAAAAGGAATGAATAATAAGATAAAAGTTTGAAAAAGAATATGTTTTTGTGGGAAAAGATTTGACAGATAAAAAAAGAATAATCTATGCTTCAAAAAAATAAAAAGAAAAGATAGGTAGAAAAAATTCTACCTATCTATGTTACTCCAACATTTGACAAAGAACCAAAAAGGCTACATTTATAAATGTAGCCTTTAATTTTTCAAATATTTATTTATCTCTTTTTGTAAATCAATCAAAGACATATCCAAATCCTCATTATCTTGGATAATCTTTCTAATATTTCTATCCATTATACTTAAAGCCGTTTCATATTTCTTAAATTGTCCTACTGTTACTGCATTTTCCATTACATCATCTAAAAGACTCATATTTACTTGACTTTCTTGTAAATTATCTTTACTCAATAAATTATTAACTTCATCTGAACGTATTACAGATTTTAAAGATGATATTCCCTGTGAATACTGAAATAACTCTTTTTGCGATTGTTCATTATATGTAAGCATCTTCAAAAATTCCCATGCTTGTTCAGAATGTATTGACCTTGAAGATATTGCCATTAACAGCGATGATACTTCACTAACATGTTTTTTATTATCTGCTACTGGCATTCGTATACAGTCCCATTCAAAAGTCGAATATTTTTTTATACTCCATGGATACGGTTTATACGCACGATACTGTGAAAAAGGCATTGGCGCAAATGCTACTTTTCCTATGTCAAAATCGCTAGCTTTCACATTATAGCCTTGATTTATCTCATTTAATTTCTTCATAAACATTATAGCTTCTTTTACTTCATCTCTATTTAAATAACATTCCGTGCCTTTCTCATCAAATAATTGCAAATTATATCCATTTATCGCATCTAGCCATGTAAAATTATAATATCCATATTGGTCAATGACACCATCTCCATCACTATCTTTCGTTACCTTTTTACAAATATCATAAAAATCATTTAATGTCCAATCATTTTGAGGTATCGGTATTCCTTCTTTTTCCAATAAGGTTTTATTGACAAACATTAAATTAGGATTGCTTTCATACGGCAACGCATATTGCCTACCCTTATTTTGTCCTATTTTTAAAACACTTGCATAATAATTATTTATATCAAAATCTTTATCATTATTTATTAAATCGGTTAAATCTCTCAATGCTCCAATAGAACTCAATGTATTAAAATCATCATCTAGAACTATAAATACATCTGGTTCATTTCCTTCTATAAATTGAGTTGCTAACCATAATGAGTAATCTTCCTTTAATATACCACTTTCATACTCTATCTTTACATTTGGATGTTCTTTCTCAAATCGTTCAATCGCTGTATCGATAAGCTTATAACCATTACCACTGGGAACATCCCAATTGCTCCCGGCAAATATACCTATTTTAAGCACTACTGTTTGATTATATGACCAATACATAGCCATTACAATTATCACAATAACAGTACCAACAATAATTTTTACCTTACTCATTATCAAAATCCCTTATAGTATTACCTGTTTGTACTGCCCAAATCGCTAATTGAGTTCTATCTCGCAAATTAAGCTTTGACAAAATAGAACTTAAATAATTTCTCACCGTGCCTTCTGATAAAAATAATTTTTGCGCAATTTCTTTATTCGATAAACCACATCCAACTTGTTTAATAACTTTCCACTCTGTTTTACTAATATCTTTTAAATACTCTTCATTAACTTGAATTATCATATTATGTTGTGACATCTTGGTAAACATACTAAATACTTTTGTCGCAATATCAGGATTTATCAATGCACCACCTTTATAAACGGTAACAATATCATTATATAATTCATCCATACTTACATCTTTTAACAAATAACCACTTGCACCGTATTTTAAAGCACTAAAAACAAAATCATCATCATTAAAAGTCGTTAATATAACAACTTTTGTCGCTGGATATTGTTCTTTTATCATCTTTGTACAATATACCCCATCCATACGTGGCATACGAATATCCATCAAAACAATATCTGCTTGTTTTTGCTTTAATATATCCAATACTTCAAAACCATCTGCCGCTATACCAACTATATCAATATCCTTATGTGCGCTTAATATAATTTTAAGCGAGGTTCTTATCAACTCTTGGTCATCTGCAACTATCACTCTAATCATTTATCAATACACCTCTAGCATTTTAAAATCGGAAATTTTGCCATTACCGCAAAACCATTACTCCCATCAAATTTCACTGTTCCATTGATAATGGCAACACGTTCTTTCATTTGCTTCAATCCAAAACCGTATGAAAGTTTGCTACAACCTATACCATTATCTTTTATATATAAACAAAGATTATTATCTTCCCTATACAATGAAATATTTATTTGACTTGCACCGCCATGCCTTACTGAATTTGTCATACTTTCTTGAATAATTCTAAACAGTATATCTTCTGTTGTATTTTCTAAATCCACATCTTTTAATTTATAATCCAGATTGATAACAACTTCACTAAGACTGGCAAAATCATCTATCATTTTTTCAATAGCTTCTTTAAAGCCTTGCTTTTCTAAAGCTCCCGGTCTAAGTTTATTTAAAGATTTACGCACATCTACCATTCCTTGCCGTACTACCTTAGAAATAATTTTTAATTGTGCTTTTGTCGCTTCAGGATTGTTATCAATCATTACTATACAAGCATCTATCCCTGCTGCCACACCAGCTAACGCATGTCCTACTGTATCATGAATTTCTCTTGTCAATCTTTTCCTTTCATTGTTTTCACCGATTTTTTCTGTAACTACAGCATATTTTTGCAATTTTTTATTTACAATTGAAATCATTGTAAGCTTTTTAGAAATATATTTATTTTCCTGAATTTGTCCTACTGCATAAACAGACATAAAAATTATAAATAGCAATATATTGCATATTTCTAAAAGACTCTTTGTTACAAGTAATAAATTTTTATTTACATCATAAATTTGAACATATTGCTGAAAACTCACTAATGGCGAAAAATATGTAAATATATCCCAGCTTGTAAAAACATACATACCTATCAAAGATATCAACATATATTTAGCATACTTATCATCTTTGAAATTATATATACAATCACAAAAAATTAATAATATAAGCCCATTATACGTCATATATAATAAATAAATAATAGTAAAGCAAACAATAGCTTCTAAAAAATTATATATATTATTTATTAGTTTATGCTCTATAATTTTTCTATTGCGATGATACATAAGATAAACAAGTACAGCAAATAAAATTATCGAACCCCAAAAAACTAATTGCGGTGATTTTGGCACATAAGTAATTTTTTCTAAAAATTCCCTTGCTAATTGATTATCAACAATATATTTACTAATAAACAATACAATAGTAGCTAAAAATAATACATTTATAAAATTCAATAATACCATCATATTTCGTATTATTGACAAAAAATACATATTTGTATGCTTCATTATTGCCAACCCTTTTCATCAAATCCATTTAAATTATCTATATTTATGAAAAAAACTGGTACAATAACATCTTTTTTTACATTTTTGTTAGATAAAATTTCATACATTTTTTCTCCTGCTATTTTACCTATAGATATAGGAGATTGAGCTACCGTACCCGCTGCTGAAGAATTATATTTAAATAGTGACTTCATATCTGGCGTCCCATCTACACCATATACTAAAACATCATTGCGTTGCTTAGACTCTAAAGCGGCTATCGCGCCTAAAGCACTTGGGTCATTAAGTGCCATAATAACATCAACATTCGGCGTTTCTTCTAACATTTTTTGCACTGCTGGCATAGCTTTTTCTAATTGTCCTTCACATTCACTTTCATTTATAATTTTATAATTTTCATTATTTTTTATTGTATCAACAAAACCATCTATTCTATCTTTTGCCGATTGAGCAGTTGTATGCTTTAATAAAAAAATATTTGCCTTATCTTTGCGTTCCATCATTGCTCTAGCACATTGTACTCCTGCATTGTAATTATCTGAAACCACCGTACAATCTACCAACTCTTTATTTTGTACCTGTGAATCAACAATAATAATAGGAATACTTTCTTTTTTAGCATACTCCAAAGCTGGCTTTATTTTTTGAAAATCTATTGGATTAACAAAAATACCATCAACTTTTCTTTTAACCAAATCGTAAATCTGTTGATTTTGCTTATCTATATCTAATTCTGGATCTAAAGTTATAAGAATATCATTATGTTCCTCTACAACTTTTAATATTTCATTGTTTATAATTTTATAAAACGGATTATTCATTGTCATATATGTAACGCCAAAAACTTTATGTTCTTTTTCTGCTAATATGTAATCCATATAAATAAAACATATAATACAAACATTTATTACTATTATTATTTTCCAAATAAAATTCTTACTACTACGCATATTATCACCCACTTTTCACTTATTATATCATTACTACTGTTATTATTTTAAGTTAAATTTTATGATTGATGTTTCTGATAAAAGTAAGAAAGCGTAGGTATTTAGTTTTTGTACCCAATTTCTTCAAGAGGAATAGGTAATTCTTGCAATGGTATCAATTTCATTATACCATTGTTTGGCACTTTTTTCTTATTGGGCATTGGTTTTTCCAACATAACCTAATAAACCATCATATAATTCATCGGCAGAAATTTCTTTTATAAAATCGTAATAAAATTTTTTCATAATAGTAATCCTTATAATTTTAGATAATAGATGTATTAATTTATTTTTTAGGAATAAAAAGCCCCGATTAGGGTTTTTATACGAACATTTGTTGTAATAGTCCTTTTTTTATTTGCTTTAAGTGTTCTAGTTGTGCTTTTGGGTTGTCGATTTTGTGGTCAAAGGCTGAAAGAAAGTCAGCAATTTATTTTGTTCTTCTAAACAAGGAAGGAAAAAAGGAATATTTTCTATAGTAGAAGCTGAAAGACTAGGAACACCAGTTGATTCATCATAAGTAATAATTCCGCCTGTACCTAAAACGGGATATAATTTTTCCTCGTGGGGTTCATTTTTATAATCCTTACCATGACAAATTTTTAAAATATCGCCGAGTTTTTTCTTTTTCTATTGTGGATAATTATTGCCGTTTTCATCTTTAAATCTTAATTTTGGTACATTCATTATTTTAACCCCAATTCTGGGAAGTATTTATTTAGTTCTTTATCAATTTCTTGGGCTTCATTTTGTAGTTTGTCTAATGCAGTAAATTCTGCTTGTCTATTATATCATTTCTTTCAACATTGCAAATTAAATTCATGATATAAGTGGTATTTATGCGGTCAGTAGCGACAAGTTCTATACAAAGTAGTAGTAAAATACAACTTAAAAAAATTTAATAAGATAAGAGTTTTAAAAAGAATATGTTTTGGTGTGCAAAGATTTGACAGGTAAAAAAAGAATAATCTATGCTTCAAAAAAATAAAAAGAAAAGATAGGTAGAGAAAAATTCTACCTATCTATGTTACCTCAACATTTGACATTGTGAGCTACTACCACCATTTTATTATTGCTTAGAAGTGGGATTTCTTGTTTAGTAAGGTTAAATATCTTTTCCCAATCGCAATGGCAGCATAATCATCAACTGGTACAGGCGGAGTTTGCATTCCTAATGGAATTAATTTTTTCAAACCACGCGGTGGATTATCTTCAAAATAAAGCTTTCGTGCTTCATCCGTTGTTCTATACTCATCCACCGTAATTATATTCAATAAAGAAAGCTCTTTTTTTAACAACTCTTGCTTATACTTGCTACTTGTCCCATTGCCAATTACAAGTAAATTCGTATCATATTCAGCAACAATATTTTTTATTTCATCAAGGAAATACATCGAATTTACTATATCATGCCAAACCACATCACCTGTTAGTGATAATATCGCTATACCAGTTTTTTCTCGACCAGGGTCAACTGCAATAAAATAATCACTCATCGTTATCCTCTTCTTTACGTAAAGTTATATTTAAACGTAAAGGCCCAAGTATATCCGTATTCTGAGCAGCATATGCACTAACTAAAATATTTCTCTTTAATTTTTGCAAAGTTTTATCAATAACATAAATTTGATTACCACTTATTACACCAACAGCACCCGTAAGTGGATTTGGCAAAATACCATTATATGTTGCTGTCATATTTACATTACGTAAAAAATCACTTATCAATAGTTCTGTATTCGTACCTTCAATCGAAACATTATATACTTTTTGATATACTAATTCATCTTTTTGATATACTGTACGATTAGGATGAAGTTCTAAATCTGTAAGCACTGGGTCGCCCTTTACTAAATTTGCAGCAACGATTAAACGCACTACCATATCTGTATCAGCATGTAATAGTTGTTCCACCGCTTCTTGATATTCTGCAGGATAAATCCAAACACCATTTTTAGCGCCTTCTTCACCCAAACGGTCAATAATCTTACTATTTGCCAATGCTATAATTTGATTTAAATCATGTTGTATTTGACCTAGTCTATCTGTCTTTTTAATAACGCCACTTGCCAAAAGTTCGCCCACTTGATAGATAATCGGTCTTTCCCGCATATTCTCTATGCCTTCTTGCAAATCACTATTTAATTTTTCTAAACTAGTATTATCTGCTTTTAAACTCTGATTATTTGTCGTTAATACATCATTATCCGCCAATAAACTATCATTTTCTGCTGTTAATTGACTATTTGTATCTATAAGATTTTGATTATCTAATAACAACTGATTGTTACGTAATTCAAGTTGTGTCTGTTGTTTTTCTAAAAGCTCTGCTGCATTTTGTGCTAAAAGTAATTCCTGTTGAGATTCTTCCAGTTTTGCTTTCGATTTATCGTATTTTTCCTTAGTAAAAGTTAAATCATTTTTCATTGTTTCCAATGAAATAGTTGCATCCAATAAATTATCTTGCGTTGATTTCATTTCTTCACGCAATTTTTCCATGCCGAAAAGTGCTGTTCTAACATTTTCAGAAGCAACAGCCAATACACCAAAAGTGACTGTAGTTATCAAAATACCTGTAACGATTGTTACAATTATTGATGTATGTTTCGGTCGCATTCCGAATAAAGACAGTTTTTTCTTACCGACTTTACTGCCTAGGCGGTCGCCAATAAAGGCGATTACGCCACCAGTTAAAACTAATACTACAATCAGCATAATGCCATACATGGCTCACACCTACTTTTTTTCATTATACTACATTGATTCTTTACGTATTAAATAACAACCTACAATAAAAGTTACAATATTTGGTATCCATACAGCAACCACTGGCGGAATAAATGAACCCTGACCAATAGCTCCTGCTATTGTCATCAATGTATAGTAAATAAATATAATAATAATACTAATACCAAAACCAATAGAAGATGAACTTCTATTTGGTTGAATGCCAAGTGGTGCCCCAATTAAAGCAAACATTAAACTAGCTAATGGTATTGTAAAACGTTGATACAATTCTGTTTCTAATTTGCGTGTATCAACATATTGAGATTTCATGATATCAATTTGTTCTTTAAGTTCTTTGATACTCATTTCATCTGGTTTTTTCTGACTTCTAATTATTTGATTAGGATTTTGATTAATTGGTAAAACCTGTGCATCAAATTTCATCATACGTTCCGTACCTGGTTGAGACAAATCATATAATACACCATTATACATAATCCAATCATCATTATCCCATTGTGCATACTGTGCATTTTCTACACGCACCATTTTATTTTTTTCAAATTCTTGAATAGATAAATTATCAAGACGACCTGTTTCTGCATTATAACGACGTGCATAAACAAGACGTTGAATATTGCCATCTTGTATTTGCTTAATAATGACATGGTCTTGTGAAGCTGGTGCTGTATTGCCTTGTATTTCATAACGAACTAAATCAGCATACGCTTGATTAGATGCCGGTACTACATATTCATTAAATCCTACAGAAAAAATACTAACACCTAAAGAAAAAACAATTACTGGCATAACAAGACGCTTAAAGCTGATACCACAAGCTTTCATAGCAATTATTTCACTATTGCCAGACAAGCGACCAAAGGTCAATAATGATGCTAATAGCATTGACATTGGGAATGTCCAAACAACAATTCCAGGCAAGCTATAAATAACCAACCGAACTATCGTTGAAAAAGACGCTCCATACTGCGTGATATACTGGGCAATACGTAAAAGCGTTCCTGACCCTAAAAATACAGCAGAGAATGCACAAATGCCGAAGATAAAGGTCATTATCGTTTCTTTCAATATATATTTATCTAAAATACGCATCTTCACATTCTCTCCTATAATTTAAAATCTTCACCTAAGTAGAATTTACGCGCCAGTTCACTATTAGCTATTGTATTGCTGTCGCCTTCTAATAAAATCTGTCCATTATTCATAATATAAGCTTTATCTACGATTTTCAATGTTTCTCTTACGTTATGGTCTGTGATTAAAATTCCCATGCCACGCTGTTTTAAATAACCTATTATTCCTTGAATATCAGCTACGGCAAGTGGGTCAATACCTGCAAAAGGTTCATCTAAAAGCATAAAATGAGGTTCCAGTGCCAATCCTCTGGCAATTTCCACACGACGACGTTCACCACCGGAAAGTTGCATACCGAGTCTTGTTCTGATATGAGTAATATTAAATTCTTCTAATAAATCATTTATCTTACTTTCCTGTTTTTGTTTTGATAATTTTGTCGTTTGTAAAATCGCTCGTAAATTATCTTCTACTGTTAATTTACGAAAAATAGATGCTTCTTGTGCTAAATAACTTATACCCAATTCAGCGCGTTTGTTTATCGGAAGCTTCGTTATATCTATATCAGAAATAAACACTTTGCCAGAGGTTGGTTTTTCAATGCCTACAATCATATAAAAAGTTGTAGTTTTTCCTGCACCGTTAGGACCCAAAAGTCCTACAATTTCTCCCTTATTAACATTAAGAGAGATATCTTTTACAACCGGTGTTCCTTTATATTCTTTTATAAGATTTTTTACCTCAATATGCAAACTGCGTCACTCATTTCTTTTAAAATTATTTAATATTTATATTATCTCCCATATATACTGTCAAAGTATTACCTCTAACAATATTATTATTTTGAGTAGCTACGGCATTTCCTGTCAATACAAGTTTGCCATTTTCTGCACTGTTATAAACAGCATTATCACTATTTGTTACAATATTACGAGATGGACTTTTTATATTTACATTGCCATTTGCTGTAAATGTAAAATCTTGACCATTGCCTGTATATGTTGCTTCATTACTTGTAGATTGTACATCATTTGTTTTGCTATTTAAATATACATTACCTACAGCATGATACTGTTGCGTAGTCAAATTACCAAACAATACATCACCCTTTATATCTGCTTGTGGACCTGTAGCACTACCGCCATTTGGCATAGATATATCGCTTGTTGCCTGATTATAACGAACTTGTGGCCCAACTAATGTATTTTCACCTTTAACTGCCACTACATTACCTTCAGCTACATATTCTTTATTTGGTGTTGAAAACAGTTTATCAGCTTTTAAATTCATATCATCTTTAACAGCTGTTACACCACCTATAACTGTTACTTCTTGTGTTTTAAAATTATACGTAGCTTCACTGCCTGTAAGCACACCGCCATCACGCGTAACTTTTACGCCACCAGTAGCTTTTGCCATATCTGTTCGTGCATCATATTCAATAACATCACCAGTAAGTTCAATAGGGCCATCTGCTGCTACAGCTGTTCCACCTAAAATGAAACAACCGCATAAAACAGCTACCAGTGCGGTTTTTATTTTACCATATTGTTTCATTGATTAATATCCCCTTTTATAATATGTGCATTTCCTATAAGTTTAAAGTTTTGAAAAGCATCTTTACTTTCAGCTTTATCAGCAGTTGCTACCATTCCTGGTTTAGAAATTTTTACATTTCCATCACATGTTAAAATCTTTTGCTCGCCATCCCAAACGACTTTATCTGTATCAAAAGTCATATCATCAGTAGAATGAGCTGATATTCCTTCTGTGATTTCAATATTTTTCTTTTTCTGGTCATACACTGCTTTTTGTGCCGTTATTTCAATTTTATTACCATCTTCACGATAAAAAGTTCCCTTAATATTGTCCATATTGACAATTCCTGTATCTTGGTCTACTGTCATGGTTTCAGCATAACATTCCCAAATTAACTTACCATTAACTTCTTCTTTTATTGCATTATTATGGTAAGTCATAACTCTTGCTGCTGGTTTTTCTTCCGTCATATCTGTATTAGGTTTACTAGCATATGCCCAATAAATAAGACCTATAGCAAATAATGCTAACAGATATACAGCTATTTTTTTCTTATTAACAGCCACCTTTTTAGTCATCTTTGACCACCTTAGACGTTTTTACTGTATGAATTTTATTTTTTCTTTGTTGTTCTGGACGAGTGTTCCAACGTTTTTGGAACCAAATCCACTGTGTAGGATGAGCAATTATCTGATTTTCAATGACTTTTGTCATGCGTTTAGTAAAATCAAATAAATCTGCATTCGTATCTCCTGTATTATTATATACTATTGGTTCAGAAATTTCTATTTTATGTGTACCATCACTTTGACGAATAATAAATGCTGGTACAACTGGAGACATAAATTTGCGAGCAAATACAGCAGGTCCCATCGGTGTTGAACAAACTTCACCTAAGAATTCGATAAAAGCACCACCCGGTCCTGCATCTTGATCAGCCAAAAAACCCAATATACGACCTTTTTTTAAAGCTCTTGTCGCAGCTAAAAGTTCTGAAGCTGCACCACGCGCAAAAATTTCTACACCCACTTGGGCACGATATTCATCTAACAGTTTTGTATACTGTGAATCTGGCTGTGGCTTAGCAAGCGCTGTAACAGAAAATCCTGCTCTTACTAATCCTGCTGCCAACCATTCCCATGTGCCAATATGAGCTGTCAATATTACTATGCCTCTTTTTTTAGCATATTCTCTTTTTAAGATATCCAAGCCCTCGAATTTTATATATTTAAAATCATCTTTTTTCAAACGTGGCATATATAAAATTTCCAAGACATTTTGACTGAGATTAATAAATGAATCTTTTATTATTCTTCTTGCTTCCTCTTCACTGTTATGAAACGATTTCATCATGCGATTTACTGCACGATTGCGTTCCTTAGCTATCAGGTGAAAATACAATATGCCAAGTACATGTCCCAGTCTTAATAAATTTTTATGTGATAAACAACATAAAAACGCGCTGAACCATTTTAATAATTTATACTTCATTGTAACACCCTTATCATTATTAACTTATCAGCATAAATCTTATTGTGAAATGCCTTCATTCGTTTTATTTTCGCTATTTATATACATGTATTTATCAACGATATTTTGCCATTTTCCCTGTGCTTTTAAAATAAATTCAATAATTTGTCTAACAGCACCATGTCCACCAGCAAAATCACTTTCCAAAATAGCTACTGATTTAGCTTCATCTGTTGCATCAGCAACTGTTGCTGGAAAACCAACATCATTCATAACGGCTAAATCAAATAAATCATCACCGATATAGGCAAATTCTTCTGCTTTCAAACCATATTCAGCTTGAAGTTCCAAATAAGCTGGAATTTTATTCTTTTTATTTTGATAAAAAGCATTTATTTTTAATTCTCTAGCACGAAAAGCCAACATTTTTGACTCTCGTCCTGTAATAATTGCTGTTTTTATGCCAAATTTCTGTGCCAAAGTTATTCCAAGACCATCACGTACATTAAAAGTTTTAAATAATTCTCCATTTGCTCCTACACAAACAGAGCCATCTGTCAAAACACCGTCTACATCTAGTATAATCATCTTTACTTTTTGAGCACGCAAAAACGCATCTTCACTATAACGCAATTAAACCACTCCTTGACGAAGCAAATCTGTAAGATGGACAATTCCTACCGGTTCATTTTTCTCTTTGTTAATAACTGGAAGAACTGTAATCGGTTTTGGTTGATGTTTTTCCATGATACTAAGTGCTTCAGCTGCCATTTTATCTTTCGTTATAACAACTGGATTTTTCGTCATTAAATCTTCTACTGGTTCATTTAAAAATTCAGCACCACGAGCTAACATACGACGAATATCGCCATCTGTTACAAGACCAATAAATTTGCCATTTTCATCTACAACAGAAGTCGCACCCAATCCTTTTGCTGTCATTAAAAATAGTGCTTCTTTAGCTGTTTTATGCACAGAAATTACAGGATTATCTTCACCTGAATGCATTACATTTTCTACTTTAAGCAATAATCTTCTGCCAAGTGCTCCACCTGGATGGAATACAGCAAAATCCTGCGCTGTGAAATTACGTGAAGACATTGTTGCAATTGTTATAGCATCCCCCATAGCAAGTGTAGCTGTTGTACTGGCAGTCGGTGCAAGACCTAGTGGACAAGCTTCACGTTCTACACTTATATCGATATAATAATCAGCATTTTTACCTAAAGTAGAAGTACGTCTTCCACTCATAGCAATAATTTTTGCACCAATACGTTTTATAATCGGCAAAATATTTACAATTTCATTGGACTCACCACTATTAGAAATAGCAAGTACCATATCATTTGCCGTAACCATACCTAAATCACCATGAAAAGCTTCTGCTGGATGCATAAAGAATGATGGTGTACCTGTACTGGCAAGACTAGCTGCTATTTTTCTACCTACATGACCTGATTTGCCCATGCCAGTAACAATGATACGACCTTGACAGGAAAGTATTGCTTTTACTGTAGCTTCAAATTCATCATCAACATGTGTAATTAATTTTTTTACAGCGTCAGCTTCTATTTGCAATGTTTCTATTGCTTTTTCTTTTATCATTTGCCTATACCTCATAAAAATTTAACTCTCAAAATTACCTTATTATTTTTTTATCATCTTATTTATTTATTTTTTTCTTTGTAATTTCATTAATAGCAATTAAATCTTTTAATAAATCTTCTAATTTATCAAGATAAACCATATTAGGTCCATCACAAAGTGCTTCTTCAGGATTATCATGTACTTCCATAAAGAAACCATCTACACCAGCACCAGCTGCTGCTCTTGCTAGATATTCTACATACTCACGATTACCTGCTGATTTTGTTCCAGCACCACCTGGAAGTTGTACACTGTGCGTTGCATCAAAAATTACTGGATAACCTGTTGAACGCATAATCGGGAATGAACGCATATCTACAACAAGATTATTATAACCAAATGTTGCTCCACGTTCTGTTAAAAGAATTTTTTCTGAACCAGCTTCTTCGATTTTTTTCACAACATTTTTCATATCTGCTGGAGCTAAAAATTGACCTTTTTTAACATTTACTACACAACCAGATTTGGCTGCTGTATATAATAAATCAGTTTGACGACTTAAAAATGCTGGAATTTGTAATACATCAACAACTTTAGAGACTGGCTTAACCTGTTGCTCATTGTGAATATCTGTAACAACTGGCACTTGAAGTTCTTCTTTAATAGATTGTAACCACTGCAAACCTTTTTCTAATCCTGGACCACGATATCCATTATAAGAAGAACGGTTTGCTTTATCAAAAGAAGCTTTAAATACATAAGGTATACCAAGGCGCGATGTTATTTCTTTAATTGTTCTACCAATATATAAAGAACGTTCATATGACTCTAAAACACAAGGGCCTGCCAAAAGTACAAGTGGATTACCTGCACCTACTTCAAAATTAGCAATTTTAACTGTATGCATTAATAACACTTCCAATCTTATAAATTTAAACTTTGATATATTTTATTTACTTCAGCTAAATCTTCTGGTGTATCTACACCAACAAAATGCTTATTTGTTGTGATTACTTTTATCTTGTAACCATTTTCTAAGGCACGTAATTGTTCTAAAGACTCTGTTTGTTCCAAAGGAGTTGGTTGCATTTTGGCATATTGCAACAAGAAATCTCTACGATAGCCGTAAATACCAATATGTTTATAAACCGTAACCCCTGTATTTTCTCGTGGATATGGAATGAGTGAACGAGAAAAATATAACGCAAAGTCATTTTTATCTGTAATAACTTTTACATTACTAGGTTTATTTTTTTCTTCTTCTAGCATTGGTGTTTTCACTGTAGCCATCTGTAAGTCTTCATCATCGATAAAAACTTGTGCTAAATCATCAATAATTTGTGGGTCAATTAATGGTTCATCACCTTGAATATTGATAATGACATCAGCATCTGGAAATTTTTCTGCCACTTCTGCTAATCTATCTGTTCCTGTAGGATGGTCTTTTGCCGTCATTACAGCTTTTCCGCCAGATTTTTCTACTGCTTTTAATACACGTTCATCATCAACCGCAACAATTACTTCACTTGGTTTTTTTGCTAATAAAGCCCTCTCATACGTACGAACTACCATAGGTTTTCCAGCTATATCAGCAAGTGGTTTACCTGGAAGTCTTGTTGAGGCAAAACGAGCTGGTATTACACATATAATTTTCATTTTGCTACCCCTTTCTTAGAAGGTAATTTTTTCTGTAAATAATCAAATATTATATTGGATTTATCAATAAATGTTACTTCTATACTAATAATATAAATCGGTACTGGTCTTTTTTTGCTGAGCAAAGTCTGCGGAATTTTTACAGCATCTTTATCGGTAATTACAATAGCTTCAGCACCTTGTTCTTCTGCTTGTTGCATTACCTCTCTTATTTCTTGCTCTGTATAATCATGATGGTCTGGGAAACGCAGACTTTCTGTAATTACAGCCCCAATATCACTAAGTGTTTGCTCAAATGATACTGGATTACCTATTGCCGACATTGCAATTATTTTATGACCTTTCATCATATCTACAGATAAAATTTTATTAGCTTCCCAACTAAACAAATTACCTATTTCAACAAAACCAAGTGGTTTATGCATACTTTCTACAACAAGTGCATGGTCATTATACTTAGCCAATGTATTACGAATTTCTTGACAAGCACCTTTTGCAGCTTGGTCAACTTTTGTCAATAAACAAATATCTGCTCTATTTAAATGATTAACTGGTTCTCTAAGTGTACCGCGTGGCAACATATATCCATTGCCAAATATATTAATTGCATCAACAAGCACAATATTTAAATCACGCTTGAGTTTCCAATGCTGGTAACCATCATCCAAAATCACTACGTTTGCATTAAAATGGTCTACAGCATATTGTCCCGAAACAGTTCGGTCTGTACCGATTAAAACAGGAATATCAGGCAAGCTTCTTGCTAAAAGATACGCCTCATCACCAGCTTCATCTGCTGTCATAAATACTGTATGTCCATCAGATACAACACCTACTACGCCTTTCCACTTTGCTCGATATCCACGATTTAAAATAGCTACATTATAACCTAAATCACGAATATAACGAGCTAATATTTTCGTCGTCGGTGTTTTCCCTGTACCACCTACTGTTATATTACCAATACTTATGACGAAACAATCCAATTTTACTTGTTTTTTAATATTCCACTGATATAGTTTCAACTGAAATTTAACCAAACTACAATAAATAAGTGAAAAACCATATAACATGCCTAAAAATAATCTTGCCGGAATACTTTTTTTCCTCTTATCATGTGCTAATTTATATAAATACATTTGCCAGTTTTCAATTTTTTCTGTTGAACGTACTTGCACAGGACTAGCCTTTTCATATTCTTCAAGCATTTGACGTAGAATTATTGCTGAGCGACGCGAAGCCCCTTTATTATCCTTAATGATATTTAAAGTTTCTTCTTCCATTTGATGCCTTTTTTGCGGATTATCAAATAATTCTATTACTACATCTGTTAACTCTTTAGCATTTTTAACAGTAATACAGGCATTACGTTTACTAAAAAGTACATGTGTATCTTTAAAATTAAACATATGAGGACCAACAATAATAGCTTTACCATGTGCTGCCGGCTCTAAAATATTATGCCCACCGTGTCGAATTAAACTACCTCCGACAAAAATAACATCACCTAAACTATATATTCTACCTAATTCGCCAATTGTATCAAGAATTACTACATCATGCTCGTAACTAGGTTTTTCCTTTAATATAGTACGAAATGCTGATTTAAAACCATGTTTATGACAAATATTTGCAATTTCATCTTTACGCAAAATACTACGTGGCGCAATTAAAAGTTTTGCTTTTGGATGTTTTTTCTTTAAAACAGAAAACGCTTTTAAAACAGCCTCTTCTTCACCTTTATGTGTACTTCCTGCCAAGAAAATTTTCTGCGCATTATCAAGACATAACTCTTTCAATAACGCATTTTTTTCTTCTGGATTTACATCCGTATAAGTCTGGTCAAATTTAGTATTACCTGTAACAGTTACTAATTTTTCATCAGCTCCCAGACGAATAATATATGAGGCATCTATATCTGACTGCATAGCAAATTTTTTTACAGTTCCTATCATATCTGATAAAATACTAAACATATATTTATATCTTTTCACTGATTTATCACTAATACGACCATTTACCATCATTACTGGAACATTATATTTGCGTGCTGCCTTCAAAAAATTAGGCCACAATTCTGTTTCTACTGGTAAAAATACACGCGGTCGTATTTTTTTTATTATTCGCGCAGGAAGCCACGGTATATCTAATGGAAAATAAATTATACTATCCGCATCTTTTATAATGCGGTTTGCCATAATATAGCCTGTATTAGTTACCACTGATACTAATATCGGCGTTCCCGGAAACTCTTTACGAAATTCCTTAATAATAGGACTTGTTGCTACAATTTCTCCAACCGAAGAAGCATGTATCCAAATACAATTTTTTCCAGCCACTTTATCTAAAGCATGTTCTGGTAAGAAACCAAAACTTTGAATTATACGTCCCAAAAAACCTTTTTCCCGAATAGTCCGCACTATAAAATACGGTATCAGTAGTATAACAAGCAATATAGCTATTATATTATATAAAATTCGCATAAACTCCACCTATTTTGCTTTCTTATCACTAAATTGTATGTTATACAAATGACTATATAAACCACCTGTCTTCATGAGTTCTTTATGAGTACCAATTTCGCATACTCGTCCATTTTCCAAAACAATAATCTTATCTGCATTAATAATCGTTGATAAACGATGCGCTATAACAAAAGATGTTCTACCTATCATTAATTTATCCAATGCTTCTTGCACAATTTCTTCACTTTCTGTATCAAGAGCAGAAGTTGCTTCATCCAAAATAAGAATACGTGGATTTTTGAGTATAGCACGAGCAATAGCAATACGCTGTCGCTGACCACCAGACAAAGTTATACCTCTTTCACCAATTTTGGTTTCATAACCATCAGCCAATTTTACGATAAAATTATGTGCATTAGCTACTTTGGCTGCTTCTATTATTTCCTCATCCGTAGCTTCCAATCGACCATAACGAATATTATCTTTTACACTACCACTAAATAACATAGTTTCCTGTGGCACTACACCGATTTGCTCGCGCAATGATTTGATTTTAACATCTCTAATATCAATACCATCTATCTTTATTGAACCAGATGTAACATCATAAAAACGTGGAATTAAATTAGCTATAGTAGATTTACCAGCACCACTTGGTCCTACAAAAGCAATTACTTGACCTGGTTTAGCTTCAAGCGTCAAATCATGCAATACATTGACGCCTTCTTTATACCCGAAAGATACATGCTCAAAACTTACAGTACCACTTATTTTTGGTAAATCTATAGCGCCTGGCTTATCTTTTAATATTTCCTGCGTATCTAAAACACTAAATACACGTTCTGCTGCTGCCATAGCTTTATTTATTGTACCATATACACGGCTGATACGCTTTACAGGATTTGCCAAATTTACAGCATACGTTAAAAATGCTACCAACGCACCAGCTGTAAGTGCTCCATTTACAACTTGATAGCCACCAAACCACAAAATTACAGCTACAATAACAGCTGCTAAAAATTCTACCGTAGGCGTCAACAATGAACTAAGCTGTACACTCTTCATATTAGCACTGAAATTTAAATCATTTTGGTTTTGAAATCGTTTTATTTCATAATCTTCTCGAGCAAACGATTTTACAACACGTACTCCCGAGATACTTTCTTGCAATAGTGATGTTATTTCAGCTGTTCTTTCCTGAATTAAAGCCCCACTCATTTTAAGTTTTCTACCAAAAACCTTCATTGCTTGCCCGATTACAGGTACAACAACAAGCGTTACAATACTGAGTTTCCAATCAAGATAAAACATCATGATAAGCGAGCCTACTAATATCGAAAATTCCGTTACCATTTCTATTAAACTATCCACAAGCGCTGCCTGCAAAGCTGCCACGTCATTAGTTATATAACTCATAATGGTACCAGTCTGTTTTTTTTCATAATACGACAACTGCAATTTCTGAAATTTAATGTATAGTAATTCACGCACATCAATAATAACTCTCTGTGCTATATACGATACTAAATATGATTGTCCATAATAAAATATTCCCCTAAACAAAAATACGACTACTATCCCGCCTGCTATGATATTTAATAGCATCATATCCTTATCCATAAGTACCTTATCTACCATATCCTTAATAATCCATGGTACATAAAGATTGGCAGCCGCTGACAATATTATACAAATAATAGCCAGTCCCAGTCGTTTCCAATATGGCTTTATAAATAAAATTAGTCTCTTATAATCATTCATCTCATCTGTTCCTTAATTTTCATGATAAAATTTCTCAGCCGTTTGCAAAATAAGTTTTGCTATCCTTTCTACTACACCAGGCGAACCCAATTTTAATTTTATTTGCTCAAGTTTATGTTTTACTTCTTTTGCCGTATCCGTATCTTTAAATAATAAACTAGCTTCAGTAGCAATTTTTTCTCCATTAACTTCATCTTGTAATAATTCCGGCAAAATCTTTTCATCAGCTAAAATATTAGGCAAACTAAAAAATTTCACCTTCACAAATAATTTAGCAATATGATACGTAAACGAAGACATTTTATACAACACGACAGATGGCAAGCCCATAAGTGCTGCCTCTAATGTTACCGTTCCCGAAGTTGCTATAGCAAAATCACAACAATTCATTAAATCATATGTTTTTTCATAACATAACTTTACATCTAAATTAGTTTCTTTTATCTTCTTGTTTATTTGGTCAACATCAATTCCTGGCGCTACCGGCAAAAAGAATTTAGCACGTTGTCGCTCTTTTTTTATAATTTCTCCTGCACTAAGCATCGGTTCAAGCATTTTATCAATTTCTTGTCTTCTACTTCCTGGCAATAACAGTATATTATCATCTTCAGGATTTATAGCAAAAAACTTCCATGCTTGTTCTTTTGTCATAGAAGATTTTACATTATCTAATAGCGGATTGCCCACAAAAGAAATATCTGCTCCTGCCTGTTCATACACCTTCGTTTCAAACGGAAAAATAGCCACTATTTTATCTGCCATTTGAGCTACTTTTTTAGCTCTACCTTTACGCCACGCCCAAGCTGACGGAGGAATATATGAAAATACCGGTATATTAAGTTTTTTAGCTTCACTAGCCAAACGCCAATTAAAATCTGGATAATCAATCAATACCAATAAATCCGGCTTTTGCTTTTTCATTTCTTCTACTAAAAAGTCTTTCAATTTAAACATCTTACGGAGATTTATCAAAACTTCCCAAAAGCCCATTACACTATAATCAAGCATATTTTTACAAAGCTTTACGCCAGCTTCTTCCATTTGCGGACCACCAAAACCAAATAAATGCGTATTTGGTGCTATTTTTTTTATAGCCCCCGCTAAATTGGCACCGTGCATATCGCCAGAGGTCTCTCCTGCTGAAAACATTATTTTATACATAAAATCCTCCAACTAACTTGCTTAGTTCATAACAAAAATCACGAATATACACTTCTACGTATCAAGCATAAAAAGACGCGATGATAACATTTAAAAATGTATCTCCGCGCCTCCCAGTACTACATTGCCACAATAGTTATGCCTTGTTTATCTGCTAATTCTAACGCTTTCTCTCTATCAACTAATAAAGTGCGACCTGCTTCAATAACAAGTGCTGAAGCCTTTACTTCTACCATTGTTTCTAACGTTTTCAATCCTACAGCTGGCATATCAAAACGATTATCTTGCGCTGGTTTTGCTACTTTAGCCACTACAGCACCACTACAAGCTAATTTTCCACCACGCAATATACAAGCGTCTGTTCCTTCTATTGCTTCAAGAGCCATTACTGCTTTATTTTTAACGACTACGGTCTGACCTATATCCAGCCCCCCAAGAGCCTTTGCCATTTTAAAACCAAATTCCATATCTTCTTTTTCCGCTTCAGTAGGCTGACGTTTTGTAAGTACACCTGGTTTTGGCATAATCATTTTTAAAAGCATTGTTTGGTCAAAAGTCTGTATACCTTCTTTTGCCAATTCTTTTACAAACGCAAGCATCATTGTATCATCACTACGGTCTTTCAACGAAGCAAGCACTGCTAACATTCTAGCATCTGGCAAGGCATGTTGACCTGAAAATAAAATTTCTTTCATAACTTTGCCAATCATTATAACTTCTGTTACATTATTAGTTTTTAAATAATCTATAATACTGCCAAGCTGTGCTATATTAATTGCTTTATAATCAGTTACTTCATTTACTAAATCAGTATCTACGCCGTCAACCAGCCCTACAGCATAAACAGTAAAGCCCATTTTTTTAGCTGCTCTAGCAACTTCTACAGGTAGTTTTCCAATTCCAGACAATAAACCTATTGATTTCATTTTAAATCCTCGCTTTAATTATTACCTTCATGATTTTCTCGACAGATACCGCGGTCAGCATTACGTAAAAAGCGCAGAAAAATTTCTACTTCTGGACAAGAATCAACTTCCTGCTCAATTACCGATATAGCTTGTGCTAATTTTAAACCAGAACGATATAAAATTTTATATGCTTGTTTAATTGCACGTCTAGAACTTAATGATATTCCCGCACGAGAAATGCCCACACTATTTAAACCGCATACATTTGCTGGTCTACCATCAACAATAGTATATGGTACAACATCTTGTACAAGCTTAGAAAAACCGCCAATCATAGCATTACGACCAATTTTTACAAATTGATGCACACCAGCAAATCCGCCAAGTACAGCTCTATCTCCCACAACTACATGCCCTGCTATAGAAGCATTATTAGCCATTACTACATTATTGCCAATAACACAATTATGGGCTACATGTGTATACGCCATCAATAAGCAATCATTACCAATACGTGTTTCCTCTTCTGGGCCACAAGCACGATGAATTGTTGCAAACTCACGTATTTTGGTTCTATCTCCAATGATGACATATGATTTTTCACCTTTAAATTTTAAATCCTGTGGTTCTGCCCCAATAGATGCTCCTGGAAATATTACACATTCTTTACCAATTGTTGTCCATCCTGTAATAACTGCATGTGGTTGTACTTTTGTACCATCGCCAATTTCTACATTTTCGCCAATTATTACATACGGTCCTATTTCCACATTTTTACCAATGCGAGCATTAGGATGTATTATTGCTGTAGGATGTATTTTATTTTCTTCTCCCACCGAATTTCACTCCTCATTAAAAGCCAAATCGCTTTGGTTCTTTATAAATTATTAAAGATTAGCTTTTTGTAACGCAAATGTAAAATCACCCTGTGCTACAAGCTTGTCATCTACATATGCTTCACAATGTACTCTACCAAATTCACCACGAATTTTCACAATTTCAGATTTCATTACTAATTGATCGCCGGGAATTACTGGTCTTTTAAATTTTACATTATCCATACCACCGAAATACGGCAATTTACCTCTATTTTCTTCTGGATATAAAAGCGCAAAACCACCAACTTGTGCCATAGCTTCCAAAATAAGTACACCTGGCATAATTGGACGTTCTGGAAAATGTCCATGAAACTGTGGTTCATTCATAGTAATATTTTTTATACCTACAGCATATTTCATCGGTTCCAATTCTATAATGCGGTCAACCAATAAAAAAGGAGGACGATGCGGTAAAACTTTTTCAATTTCAGTAATATCAATTCTCATAATATATTAACCTCTTTTCCTATTAAACAAAATCTGCTAAAATTTTTTTTGCTAATTTCGTATTAAGTTCATGACCTGATTTAACTGCTATAACATGTGCTTTAAGTATACCAGCTAATCTTAAATCTCCTATGACATCCAAAATTTTATGACGAACTAATTCATTATCATAACGCAACTTATTTAACCAGCCATCATCATTATAAACAATTACATTTTCTAAATTTCCGCCAAGACCTAAACCCATTTTTCGCAGTGCTTCTACTTCTCTTTCATAAGCAATCGTTCTTGCTGGAGCAATTTCTTGTTTATATGTACCACCATCAAAAATAAAATCATAATACTGAGTACCAATCAATGGATGTGGATTTAACGAAGTGAAACTTACACGAAAACCATCATATGGAACGACCATTACAAATCGTTCACCATCATCAATACGATATACTTTTTTTATAACAATTTCTTGACGCTGTTTATCCTGTTCAACAATACCAGCTTGTGCCAATAACTGACAGAATATTTCTGCTGCACCATCAGCTACTGGTGGTTCTTCATTATTAAGTTCAATGTAACAATTGTCAATATTATTGGCAAATAAAGTTGACATCAAATGTTCTATTGTAAAAATTTTTATTCCATTACTGCTGATAGTAGTCGCCCTAAGTGTGGAAGTAACATTACTTGCTATTGCTTTTATCTGTGGCTTATCCGGTAAATCTATTCTGATAAATATAATCCCTGTATCTACTGGAGCCGGACGTAGTTTCATTATAACTTCTGCTCCTGAATGAAGCCCTATTCCCGAATATTGAACTTCTCGGGCAATAGTTTTTTGTCTATTCATAGCCGTCCTCCTAAAATTATATATACTTATTTTACAAGACAAAGCTTTTTACTGCAAGTTATTTGCTTCTTTTTTCTTACGTTCAGCATATTTCCATCTATCATGTAACCAAAACCATTCTTCAGGATATCGTTTTATATGTTCTTCTACCATTTTGGTTAAATCATACATCATATTATATATGTCCTGCTTTTTGTCTTTTGTTCTCATTGTAAACACAGGCTCTCCAACTGTCAAAATATGATGTCCCGGTCTATCCTGTGTAATAAACGCTGGCAATATCGGTGCATTCTTAAAACGACTCATAACCGCTGGTCCTTGTACACAAGAAGCTTCATATCCAAAAAATGGCAACATAATTCCTGTAGAACCACCATCTTGGTCCATAATAAGACCAATAAAATACTTTTTATTAAGCATCTTCATCATGTCTTTTATATCCAATTTATCTGTAATATGCATACTGGTAAAAGCTCTACAATAATTGATGAAATTATTTACTTGCTCATTTCTTTGATGTTGTGCTACTCCCGCTATTTTCATACCTCGATGTGTAAGTGCTGCACCAACTATTTCCCAATTGCCACTATGTGCTGTAGCAATTACACCACCAGCATTATATTCAATAGCTTTTTTTATATTTTCTTCACCAATAACCGTTACATATTTATCTATATTGCGACAGATTACCTTAAAACGTAAAACTTCCATGACCATTGGGCCAAAACGCGTCCACGATTTTTTAGCAATCTGATGTGCTTTTACTTCATCAACTTTTAAACATCGCTTAATATTTTTCACTGCCATAACCTTACGTTTTTTAGGCACAAAATACCAAGTTAAATTACCGATAATTTTACCAATAAATCTAGTTAATCCTTCTGGTAAAAGACAACAAACATTACTCAAAAATACTAAACTTTTATAAAGCATATCCAATCCCCTCCTCTCTTTGAAAAAAAAGTAGCAAAGTCTACACCTTGCTACATAAAAGTATCAATTAATTGCTTTTTTCTTCTAACGCTTTTAACCGTTTTTCCATTAATTTTAACTTTTTCACCATATCCGGCAAACGACCTTCAGTTGCTTTAATACGTAACCATTCTTGATGAGAACGTGCAGGAAAACCTGCATAAAATGAATTTTCCGGAACATCTGCAATAAGACCGGTTCTAGCTACCATTACAGAATTACTGCCTACTTTTATATGACCTTTCGTGCCAACTTGACCTGCAAATGTTACATTATGTCCAACAATAGTTGAACCAGCAAGTCCTGTTTGTGCTACTACCAAACAATTTTCTCCTAAAACACAATTATGACCAATATGCACTAAATTATCAATTTTAGTGCCCTTACCAATTAAAGTAGAACCAGTTGTAGCTCTGTCTATGCCTACATTACAACCAATTTCTACATTGTCTTCAATAACCACATTACCAACTTGAGGAACTTTTGTATGCTTTCCTTCTTTTGTAATAAAACCAAATCCATCTGCACCAATTACAGTATTATCATGAATGATGGTATTTTTCCCAACTTGACAAAATTCACGAATACTTACGCCTGAATGAATTTCACTATTATTATCGACTTTAGCATACTGACCAATATATACATTAGGATAAATCGTTACATCATTACCAATTTGTGCATTATCATCAATATAAGCAAAATCCATAATCGCTACATTATCACCAATTTTAACATTTTTACCAATATGTGCTTTATCGCTAATTTTTCGTTCTATAATTAATTCTGATTTAAATATATTTAATAAAATATTAAAAGCAGCGCGTGGATTTTTTACTTTTATATGTGTTTTACTAAAACCTTCTACATTATCTTGAATAATTACAGCTGCTGCATTACACGATACAGCTTCTTCTAAATGAGGTTCTACAGCAAAAGTAACTTCATGTTGTCCTGCAAGTGCAATACCTGTTGCCCCTGTAATTATCAAATTCTCATCATATTGTCCTTCTAATTTTCCATCAACCAGTTTGGCAATTTCCGCTAAAGTTTTTTGCATAACACTTACCCTCTTTTATTGCAATTTCTGAATAACTTCATCTGTTATATCAATACCGCCTTGAATAACAAATTCTTGTTTCTGAATTTGCATACCATTGCTACGAACAAGTGTTTTCGGTACTACAGCAGATAATTCTTTTTCTGTAGAAACTTCTGCTAATACTTTATCTATTGTATTTTTTATCTGTGATTTATATTGCATATTAAGACCTTGATATTGGCGTTGGATATTCATTTGTTCCTTTTTAAAATCTTCATCACTCATAGATGCTTTTTTATTGTAAAGGTCTTGTTCTTTAGCTTCAATTTCTTTGTTCTTAGTATCAATATTATCTCTAATTGTTTTTATTTGAGGTGCTTCATTCATTACTCGTTCTGCATCTAAATAACCAAGTTTTGTATCATTACCGCAACCTGTCATAAACACAGTCATCAAAGCTACCACTAACGCTACTAATGTCAATTTTATTTTCATTATCAAGTATCGTCCTTTCATTTTTCGTCAGCATCAATTGCCTGTTTAGTTTGGGCAACTTTTTCTTTATCCTGTCGTAATTGAGTCAATACATCATCTGTTATATCAATTGCATCTACTCCTACAACCATACCGTTTAAAATATTTTCATCAAAGTTTAAAGCATTTACATTGCCAAAAAAATTATTACTAAGCGGTACATCAGCTACTACTAATTTCAAATGTTTTTGTACTGCAACTTTAGTTGCTTTACTAGCTATATCTTTTAATATACTTTTTTGTAATAACTCAATTTCATCATCTTTCGTATGCAACAAAATAATCAATCGTTCACTGTCTTTTTTCCTTGCTTGAAGCATGTTTAATCTATCTTGCATATACTGATTTGTTCTTTGCTGTTCTAACGCTATTCTTCGATTAGAGTCCTCAACATCATTTTGATGTTGTTTCACATTATTTAAGCCAAGTTCCTTTTCACGTTCACTACGCCATGCCATAAGTTCCTGTGCTACACGCAAATTAAATTGCTGTTCAATTTGAAATGCCATTTTGCCTCGTTCAATTTTTAATTGTTCCATTTCTTCTAGTATTTTATCTAATTCATCTTTTTTCAATCGAAGATTTTTAGCATTATCTATTTTTATAGTACAATTCAAAATTTGATTAGTATATTTATCTGTTACTTCTTTTATTGCCGCATTTTTTTCATCTGCTAAACTAGCTCTTATTTCATTTTCTTTAACAGCTGTTTCTTCCTTAAGTTGTTGCCTTAAATTAATTTCTCGCAAATTATCTTGCTGAGCTACTACTTCATTAAATACATTTTCTGCTGGAGCTATTTCTGGCGGTTCTAAAGATTTTGCATTAGTTGCATAAGATTTTAATCTTTCTAATATCAAAAAACGTTCTGCTTGCAATTTAGTCAACTTAGAATAATTTGCATGCTCTGACATTAATTTATCTATATCAACTATAGCTACAGCTGATGTAACATCTTCTGCTACTTGAGGAGGTTTTACTTTTTTATGCCAAATATAACCAATACTAATAACAATTAAAAGCACACAAATTATACCAACTATTACATTGCGTTTATTATAGTTTTTCTTTGTATCTTGTTTTGTTTTTTCGTCATTATTTGCCATAAAATTCTCCCTTTACTAAAATACCGAGCAATGATAGCTCGGTATTTTTATCAATCAACCATCACAAATCACATATTATTGAGCAGTACTATCTTCAGTTGCTGTTGTATTATCTGCATTTTCATTTGTTGCATTGCTATCATCGCTACTACTATCAGCCGAAGCATCTGTAGCCGTATCATCTGCTGTTATATCACCTTCAGCTTGAATTTTTTTCAATACTTCTTGTGTAATATCTTGTCCACCATACAATACATTGTTTTTATCTAAAACTACATTAATGCTACGCGAAGCAGCAACTTCTTGCACTTGATTTTCAATACTTGTACGGATTGGGTCAATCAATTCTTTTTGTTTATCTTGCATTTCTTTTTGTTTTTGTTCGATAAATTCTTGTTGCTGTTCTGGTGTCATACTACCAGCTTTTTGAGTAAATTCATCTTGAACTTGTTTAGCTGCTTCTTCATATTTTTCACGTGCAGTTTGCATACTCGGATGCTGAGAAATAAGTTGTGAATAATCTACTACACCAACATTAGAGGATGAAGCCCCTGCCATACCCGATTGATATTGAGATACTCCTAAAGCCACAATACTAAAAATAAATACTGCTGCTATAATTACACTAATAATTTTTACCTGTTTTTTTTGAAAGTTAATCAATTTTATCTGCTCCTTATAAAAACATATTAATATATATTACTATAACGTGACAATTATTCATCACTACGTTATAGTAAAATTTTTAATTTAGAACGTACCACCTACTGTAAAGTGTAAACGTCCGCCATCTTCGCCCCAACCATAATCTAGACGAAGCGCACCGATTGGGGTTTGAAGTTGCATACCCACACCAGCACTAGTGTGTATTGTAAGGTCATCTTCAATATCATCCCATGGACCATAAGATGTACCACCCCAAGCATCACCAGCATCTACGAATAAAGCACCTTGTACTTTATTTGCAAGAGGAAAACGATATTCTACCGTACCCATTACCATTTTATTACCAGTAAACTGGTCATCACGATAACCACGTACAGAATTTTGTCCTCCTACCTCAAATACGGAGTTTTCCGGTAAGTCTTCATTGGCATAACCAACGCTACCACGTAATGCAATAACTTGTGCATGTCCTACTTTATAATATCTTTGACCACTTAAAGTAAATTTCGCATAATCAAAATCACCATCAAATCCAGCATATTCAACACTAAAACTTGTACGTGAACCTTCTGTAGGAAAATAAATATTATCGCGTGTATCTCTAACCTGAGAAGCTATAATACTTCTTGTTTCACCAAAATTATTTTCTAACCATTCAGTATTATTGTGTCTATCATATGGTCCTTCTTTATGTCCACGATATTCTGTTTTATTAATTTTAAAGCCAAGAAAATTTGTTGTATATTCATTTATTGGACGACCGAAATTAAGTTCATATCCAGCATTTTTCTTATCATATGTTTCAACGTCATCGCCATGATTATCGTAATCATCATATTCATATTTACGATTATAAATGCGGAATGTTCCACTTGTCTGTTTTTCATCAAGCCATGGTCTTGTGTACGAAATACTATAACCGCTATCATCGCCATCATCGCCACCAAATTCATACATAGCTCTTATAGAATCCCCTGTACCTCTAAAGTTTGTATCTCCGATACTAATCATACCTAAAAGACCATCTTGGCTACTATAACCAGCACCGATACCAAAAGAACCTGTACGTTGTTCAATAACAGTAAGTTCCATGATGATATTATTTGGATCCTTTTCACCTGGTAAAAGTCTTACACTAACATCTTCAAAATAACCCAAGTTATACACACGTTGCATACTACGACGTGCCTTTTCTGAATTAAATACTTCACCCGGTTTCATACGCATTTCACGTGTGATTACATAGTCTTTTGTTTTTTCATTACCTTTTACAGCATAACCTTCCAAAATACCTTCATTGAATTGCAAACTTAAATTACCACTTTCATCAATGGAAATATCTTTTAATTTTGCCAAGATATATCCACTTTGATGATAAACGCCTTCAATAGCTGTTAAATCTGTATTAAGCTGTCTAAGATTTAAAATTTCGCCTACTTTTACATTAAGTGTATTTTTTATCTGTTCATCAGAATAAATACTATTTCCACTAATTTCTATGGAATGTACTACCGGATTTTCCATTACATGATATGTAATTTTAACGCCTTCCGGCACAACTTCAAATGATGGATAGTTGTCATAAAAATAGCCCATATTATAAATACTGATACGGTCTTGTTCGATATTTTTAATATCGAATTTATCGCCAGCTTTTGTTTTCAAAGTAGCTAAAACATCTTCTTTAGGAATGATATTTGTACCATCAATATCTACACTAACAATTGTTTTATCAACATATGCTGCAGTAGCATTTTTTATAGTATCTTCAGCCGGACGATCTTGTTTCCACTGATTCATCTTAGCTATAGCTACTTCATCATGAACTTTATCTTTTGTATCTTTCACTTCTGCATTATTTTGCTTATTTGTTGGTGTTGCTTCCGTTGTTATTTTCTCATCTGCTGTCGTTTCTGCCTCATTAACAACAGCTTTATTCATAGTTTCATTAGCTTTTTGTTCAGCTTCAACTGGTGTTATATTTTCAGTTGTTATTTTCTCATCTGCTGTCGTTTCCGCCTCATTAACAACAGCTTTATTTATAGCTTCATTAGCTTTTTGTTCAGCCTCAACTGGTGTTATATTTTCAGTATTCATTACACTTGCTACTACTGAATTATTTTCTACCCCATTTGCATCAACACTGTTAGCATTACAATTATTTAAACCTAAAAGACTGAAATTAGCCATTGTTAATGCACAAACCAGTAATTTATAATTACTCCTTTTCAAAAAAAACAACCTCCTTGATTAGATATCTACATATCATTGTAATTTTAGCACAAGTTAGATAAAAAGCCTATCTAATCTACAAAAATTTTACAATACCCAATAAATTATTTCTAATATATTGGGTATTGTAACAAAGAAAAATTAAAAATTTATTAAAAATCCCATTGCATTTCTACTTTTATATTATAACCTCCATCTTCTACTTCTGTAACTACACCTAAATTACTATTAATATAGTATTGCAAGCCTATTCTATCTAAATCATAGTTTATGCCTTTTGTGTATTTAAGCATTATATCATCAGATAAATATTTTCCTATCTCAATATTATATACTTCACCATCGTCTGTATCAAATCGTCTTTTTTGACTATCAGACAAAGTATCCCGCGAAACTCTAAATTCATCTAAACTCAATACATTACGCAAAGTGCCTTCTAATTCGTTTAAAAAGCTCATTTGTAAACCAACTGTAGCAAATGATGCTAAATCATCTTCTGTAATTTCACCCGAATTATTATCATAATCTGTGCGGAATGCTAAAAGTTTCAATATCTCTTCTTCACTCATATGCGGGTCAGAGCTCAATCGTGTTGTAATATCTTTATCTAATGCTCCATTTACCGTAACAAATACAACTGTTCGGTCTAATCTTGTCGTAGCTAAAAATTCTATATTTGGTAAAAATGAATCTACTTGATTAAATACTACATTACCCTTATTTATTTTAAAAATAGTCTTTAATACATTGATTGTACCATTTCTTGCATGTAAAGAACCCGAAGAATCTGGATGATGTGTCGTCCCTTTTATACTGAATGCTCCTTCTATATACAAATCATATAAAAGTGGGTCATACGCATGTACATTATCGCCTACATTCACATTTATGTCTAAAGCCATTAATGGAATTGTCGAATCCGATGATTCTGGCAAAGTTGGCGTTGATATTGTGATATCATTGAAATCCATATTTACCGTTAGTTTTGGTATAGTCCTACGACCACCAAAAATTGTAGTTTCATCGAGTTTTATATTACCATTTAATGGTCCAGTATACACATCAGATACCACATCTAAATGATTTAAATCCAAATTAAAGCTATAATTTGATATTCCCTCACCTGTTATATTTGCCATACCAACTAAATTATATGTGCCTGAACCCATAACTCCATCAAACTGCTTTATAGTCATTACATTACGATTAAAATCAACATCCATATTCATGTTTTGCAAAGGACTATCTATAAAAGAAAGTTTAACTGCACTGTCTTTCATAGAGATATTTCCTCGAAAGTCTGGATTTGCCACTGTACCTCTAATAGTTAAATCACCCTGTACATTACCCATTGACCATTCCACATACGGTGTTAAAGATGGCAAAATATTTAAATCAGTATTTTCTAGGTATACCTTCAAATCCATACTATCACGCATACTATTTTCATCACGTTTTGTAGTATCAAGCGCAGCTAACGGAATTGAACCTTCTGCTTTTAATGCACATTCACTTTTTTGAACTGTTGCTTGATTGATATAAATAATATTATCTCGCAAATTAGCCATTAAATAAGCTGTATCAAATTGGGAGCCATCGCCTTGTACAGAAATCGCTATATCAGCTGTAGGAGAATTTAACGTTCCTGCTAATTGTATATCTGTATTCATTACGCCATTTATAGTAATATCTAAATCACATAAATTAGTTAATAAATTTATATCCATATTGTTAGCCGAAATTCGACCATCTAGTGTGCCACCTACTAAATCCACACTACCTATCGCAGCAACTTTACCTGCACCCTGCTCACCATAAAAACGATTAATTTTTATAATACTATTTTCTAGTTGAGCATCGATTTCTATATTATTTAACGGATAATCTTTTAATTTTCCCTCTGGCATATTACCCTTTAAATCAACATGTGGATTTTCATACGTACCAGATAAATTAGCTTGTCCATTAAATTTACCATTGAGCAATTCATTTTTTAAGTTAGCCATAGCCATTGTTGCATTAATATCTGCTTGAACAATGTTGGCTCTTCCTTGAACTTGTTTTGTATTTAAATTTACTTGACCATCAAAATCAAATTCCCCACCATTTTGTTTAAATGCAAATTTTTCCAAATTCAAAATTCTATTCGCTAATTTCAATCGACCGTATATATTATTTATCTGTTGACCGTTTAATACAATATCATCTGCCATTAATATACCATCGAAATTAAGTTCGTCAATTTTACCACTTAATGTTCCATCAAAACTTGCTTTACCTTCAGCTGGATATGGCAAATCCACTTGCAATTTATCAATTAATATCTCATCAGCTTTAAATTTAAAATTAAGCTCTTGGTCTTTACTTATCGTACCATCAAGCGTTGCTTTCAAAAACGGGGAAATTATAACAAAATTTCTAAGTTGTGTATCCCCATTTACATATTCATACATACCATTTACTTCAGTAAGCAATATACCATTTATACTACCCTCATAAAAATGTAAATTACCTTCCGCTTTAATATCTTCTAAATTACCTGTTAAATGTAATGTATTATCTACATTTCCTGTCAATTTTAAATCAGGCATAACAACTGCAATCAAATTTTCCATACGTGCTTTATTTGTTGTAACAGTCATATCGATAACTTTTTTACCTTTAAAGCCCAATATGCCTGTTGCTTCATGTGTAATTTCACCTTTATTAATAAATTGACAAGTATCCACACGCATACCATCTAAATTACCGATTGCTGAAATTAGCAATGAATCAAATGGTTGTTTAAATACAGCCCCATCTTGTGCCATAAAATTTATTTTTAATACAGGATTATCTATATTACCCTGCAATCGCCCATCAAAATTTGCCGTTCCGCTTAAATCAAGTTGACCCATAAAATTCTGCGCTAGAGTCAAATCAATACCTGAAGCATAAAAATCAGCCGTTATCTCATCTTTTATCAAACCGCCTTTAGCAGCCAAACGACCACCGTTGGCAAATGAAGCTGTCAATGCATCGACTTGAAGATTATCGCCTTCTTTATAAAAAGAAACTTCCACTTGTTCCACAGGTATCATTTGGTAACTACCATTATTTATTTCCAAGCGACCACTTAGATTAAGACCTGCAAAATCAATACCTTGACCTTTAAAATCGCCTCGCATCATAGCTGTCCCTGTTACATCTGGCAAATAATCATGCAACATGGCTAAATCTATATTACTAGTACGGAATGAACCTTTATATGCAAAATCATCTAAATTGCATTGACCAGAGGCCCACAACCAACCACCAAATATATCAGCTCGCAAATCATCAATAAAAATTTGATTTTGTAAATAACGAGCACTTACATTCAGATTTTTAACTTCCATGCCATAAACATTTGCCGTGTCCGCTTTAATTTCTGCACCGATTTTTAATTCGTCCATTTTTCCATAAGCTGCTGCAATTAATGATACATTTCCATCAAACGGTGAGTTTTCAATAAATAATGCTGGATTAAATGCCTTACTTTCAGCAATTAAACGAAGCTCTGGTTGTGTCATATAATTTAATACTTTACCATGTACAGATACTACCTGTTGTTTAGATTCTCCTCTGACAAAAAGCTGTAAATCCTCTCTATCCAACAAAACAATACCCATAATATTTTCAATATCTTGCTCTAATACTTTACAAGCACCATCTTTAAAATTAATAGCACCATTTAAAGCATATCCACCTTTAAAATCGGATACAACATGAATATCAGCCTTTGGTATAAACCCACTTTTTATATTAACATCACCTAGTTGTTCTTCTGGAATAAATGGCAAATAATTCATAATATCCAAATTTTCCGCAATTACTTCCAAATTAGTATTTTCATTACTGCCAATAGTACCATCAATTCTTATATCTGCATTATTATGTTTTAATGAACCATTTACCTCTATAGATGTTAAATCTGCACAATCTGCTGTCAATACTATATTTTCTACCGTTATTTGTTTTCCATCCATACGCAAAGTAACCTGTCCATTAGAAATTTTTACAATTCCCTGAAAATCAACTGGTTCTGATGATTCTGTATCCAATAAGTCCTCTACATTCCATTTACTATTGCTACGTTGTTCTAAAAATAATTGTGGATGTTCTACTACAACTTCACTTATTCCCGCCAACGGCGATTTATTTATAATATCCCATAAATTAATGGTAACAATTACTTTATCTGCTTTAGCAATAAGTTCATCTTGTTTATCATAAATTTCAATATTATCTACAGATGCCGAATTTAAAGATACTACTTCAATTGTATCCATATCTACTTTATTTTTTAATATGGCTTGCACCTGTTGCGCCACAATTTTTGCCGTTTGTTGTTTAAACTGTGGAGAATTTATGATAAAAAAAGCCGTCACCGCCAGACAGATTATCACGGCTATACTAATACTAAAAATTACTATAGGTTTTCGTTTCATAAATTCTCACGCTCCTAAATAAAAAATTTTTCTTGTGATAATAACAAACGGGAACGATTTACTTGTTCCCGTCTTCAGTTTATTCTATTGTTTAGTATATCATGAACTTCCTTATTAGAAAATATTAATATGTTTTTGCCGCCACAGCTTGAACATCTAAATCAACTGGCATACCCATTGCTTTATCAAGCTGAGCTTTGCTTACATTATAATCATATAAAGCTTGTACATAATTTGTTCTAGCTGTTGTGAGTGCTACGCTTGCATCCATAACATCAATATTTGTGCCTACACCTGCACTATAACGAACTTGCGCAATTTGATAATCTTCTGTTGCTTGATTTACAGCTACACTTGTAGTTTTTATATTTTTTTCAGCTGCAAGCAAACTTAAATAGGCTTGATGAACTTCTAATTGTATATTTTCGCGTACATATTGTGCATTTTCCTGTGCTTTATATAATTCAGATTCAGCCTGTTTTACTTGAGCTTTCGTTACGTTATTATCAAAAATATTCCAATTAGCTCTAACACCAACTTGAGCTTGTTCCCCAAAATTATCTTTAAATTCGTCATCCCCATCAATAGTATAACTTGTATAAGCCTCTACCTGTGGTAAATTACCTGCTTTTGCCATATCTACATTAGCCTGTGCTTGTTCAATAGCTTTAATAGCAGCTATACCATCAGGACGATTTGCCATTGCTGTATCTACACATTCAGAAAAATTCAAGTCATATTTTGTATATCTAAGTTCATCTTTAATATTCAATTTAGTTTGAATAGGTAAACCAATAATATTATTTAATGAAGACATTGATAAATCATAATTATTTTGTGCTGTAACTAGATTTTGTTGTGCATCAGCAAGTTCTGTTTGAGAACGCAATACATCTGATTTAGCTACTGTGCCGGCTGCATATCTGGCACTTACTACATTCAAATGTTCTTGTAATTGGTCTACCGTTTCTTGATTTACTCCTACCAAATTACGATTTTGTAAAATGCTATAATAGCCTTCTGTTGTATCGAGTTTAATTTGTTGTTTCGTATCTTCTAAATTCAAATCACTAATATCTACACCAATTTCATTAGCTTTGATATTATTTTCTAACTGTCCACCTGTATAAAGTGGAATAGCTGCTTCTAATATATTACCATACGATGAATCCCTATCATTCATTACTTCATTATAAGAAGAACCACCTACAGCTGCTGCTGTACCTTGCCAACTTATAGTAAATCCTTTTTGTCCTTTAGCTTCTTTCAATGCCCAACGAGCAGTATCTGTATCATAATAAGATTGTTTAATTGTGCGATTATTTTTCAAAGCCATTTGTACACTATTATCTAATGTTAAATCTACAACTTCTTCGGCACTTGATATACCTGTACCTATAAAAAAGAAAGAACCACTTAATAATACAGCTACTATTGTTTTATTCAAAGATTTTCTACTCATTTTTAATATCACTCCCAAATTAAAATTCTTGTCTTAAGCCTAAATAAGCGGCTCTATCATCTGAATCATTTATATCTTTTATTTGACCTATTAAATACGTATCATTTGCTAATTCATATTGACCACGCAGTTTTACACGTAAATCATCGGGATCATAAGCATCAACTGAAAACTGTGTTTTATCACTCGTTTTAAAATCAACGCCTAAACCTACTTTATCATCAATTAATCCACCTCTGCCCGTAATAGTACCATTGCCAGTGCCAACTTGCAAATTGGTTCCACTATCATCGCCACCGATATCATCAGCACCAATAAGCAAAAAAGAATTTTGATTACTGTAAACTTTTACATCAGCATTGACTGCCCAATCAGATTCACCACCACTATAAAGTGCATCTACACCAGTTTTTACTTTGATATTAGATACTTTATTCATCATTGTATCAGCACGTGTAGAAATATCACTAGCATTATCAATTATATTTTGTAATTTTTCGGCTGTAGCAGGGTCAGCAACAACAGGTTCTATATTAGCCGCCATTTTTTGAATACTTTCACTTGTAGCCACTAAATTAGCTATAGCCATCTTCATATTTTCAGCAGTCTGCCCATCGCCCGAAAAATCATTTATCATTTGGTCAATTTCATCTGCTGCACTTGCCATACTAGTCGTCATAGCTGACAGATTTTTTATCATTTTATCTATATCTTGCTGATTATTAACTGCCAAATCGGACATAACCTGCATCAATTCATTCATATTTCCAGTTAATTCATTTAAATTAACCGCTGTTTGTATCAATGAGTTTTGTACATTTTCACTACCCAATATTGTATTCATTGATTTTATAAGTTCTTGAACACCTTCTAATGTAGTACCTGCCTGTGCTAATAAATAATCAAGACCTTTTTCATCAACACCTTGAACAGACTCACCACCTACAAGATAAACACCCGATGGATGCTGAGGTGGCATTATACTGATAAATTTCTCACCCATTAGTCCATCACTATTTATAGTAAACAATGAATCTTTAGCTATTTGAGTACCACCTTTTATTTCAACTGTTACTTTAGCTTTATCTTTATAAGCTTCAATTGCTTGAACTCTACCCACAACAATTCCAGCGTAGCTTACTCCAGCTCCTGGTTTAAGCCCTGTTACTTGATTAAAAGTAATATCAAAATTATAATCCTCATCTTTAGCTGGATTGAAGCCACTTAAATAAAGTATGATAGTTGTTAATAACACTAAGCCAATAACAGTAAAAATGCCTACTTTTGCCTCATTTGACATTTTCTCACCTCTTCCTTTCCTTACTAACATTTATAAATTCTAAAACTCTACTATCAGTCGATTTTTTAATTTCCTCCGGTGTGCCAATAGCAATCATCTTGCCATTATATAACATGGCTATTCTATCTGCTATATAAAAAGCACTTTTCATATCATGTGTTACTACAATTGAAGTTACTCCTAAAAGTTTTTGCATCTGCACTATTAAATCATCAATCTTGGCAGATGTTACAGGGTCAAGACCTGAACTCGGTTCATCGTACAATAAAATTTCTGGTTCAAAAGCAATAGCTCTAGCTAAACTTACCCTTTTTTTCATACCACCCGAAAGTTCATTTGGCATAAAATCAGCAAAACCATCAAGTCCAACTAATTTCAATTTATCTTGTACAATCTGCTTAATCTGCTCTTTTCTCATTCTACTATGTTCTCTAAGACCGAATGCTACATTATCGCCAACAGTCATAGAGTCAAATAGTGCTGAATATTGAAAAACCATACCCATTTTCAAACGAACTTTATCTAATTGCGTTTCATTCATAGTAGAAATTTCTTGGTCTTTTATAAAAATTTTGCCTTCATTTGGTCGAAGCAAGCCGATTAACAATTTCAACAATGTAGATTTACCCGAACCACTACCACCAATAATTACAAGCGTTTCTCCCTTTTTTACTGTAAAATTAATATCATTTAGTACATGCCTATCTTTAAAATACTTATGTAGATTAACTACTTTTATCATTATACCACCTCATCGATAAAGCACCATGGACAGTAAACAATTGCTGAAAAATATCACAATAATGGATACAACTACCGAACGAGTTGTTGCTTTACCTACACCTTCTGCTCCATTTTGTGCATTCAAACCATAATAACAACCAACAATGGCAATAATAGCACCGAATACTATAGCTTTTATCAAACCGCCTACTACATCATGCGTTTTTACAAAAGTATCAATAGAATTGATATACATATAGATATCTATATCATAATAATTGGCTACCATCCAACCACCTATACAACCAATTACATCACCAAACACAACAAGCAATGGTAACATCAACATGCAAGCAATCAAACGCGGTACTACTAAATACCCTACTGGATTTGTCGCCATCACTTTTAACGCATCAATCTGTTCTGTTACTTTCATTGTACTTATTTCTGCTGTAATCGCTGCTCCAACACGCCCAGCTGTAACAACACCAGCTAACACAGGTCCAAGTTCACGCCCTACAGCAATCGTAACAATACCACCTACCGTTGATTGTGCACCAAGACGAATAAATTCCGTAGCCGTTTGAAGCGTTAATACCATACCTGTAAACAACATTGTAAGCGCTATTATCGGTAAAGTATCTACACCCAAATGGGACATTTGTTGAAATAAATGACGCATACGTGGCATATACTTAAGTTGCATTACCGTATTGCCTACTAAAATGGTAACTCTTCCTAAAGTTTCCATGCAGTCTATAACATAACTGCCTATTCCTTCAAAAAATTTAATTATCATATAAAACGTTCCTTTTTCTAAATATTATTCTATGAAAATAAATAACACTTACGATTTTAGCAACGATTTCAAAATTAGTAAATACTTATTTACTTTTTTTACTGAAAAACCCAGAACCTAATCAATTATTTTGACCTTAAACGAAAAACATCCACAAGAAAAGTCTCTATTCTCATGGATGCTTTCTCACTATTCGATTTTAACAACAATTTCAAAATTAGTAAACACTTATTTACTAATTTTTTTCGTTTAATCATTTTTTTAATGATTTTTTAATCTTTTTCTACTTCTACACTTGTCTGAACGAAATTATCAATTACATATTTTGTAGCAACTTTCGTTTCACGATTTTTATTGAGCGCTTCACGTTCTTTTTTGCTCATTTTGCTAAGCGCTTCAGATAATTTAAACGCATCAGCAATTACCTTACTTTGGTCTTGTTCATTTTGAATATCTACTGTTGGCGTTATAACAATTTCATTATTTTTATTAAGATTTTTTAAATCATTTAATCTATCAGCTGTAGATAATTGTCCCGCTTCTTGCGGATTTATAACAAGACCACTTTGCAAAACTTCCGCTAATTGAACAAATCCGCCACCTTTGACTTCAAATGCCATAGTACCTTTTTTTTGAGTTTTCGGCACTACATATGGAATTTCTATCGTTTCTACTTCTTTACGATACGGTTTAATCGTTACTTTAAAAGTAACCGTTTCGCCTGGTTTTACCTTTTTTTTATCTGGAATTGCGCTTACAATCGAAGCTGTATTTCGATTTGATGTATAATTTACATCAACTTTTATATCAAAAATATTCGACGGCTTATCCATATTGGTACAAAGGAAATATACCGCTTGTGTTAATTCACCAACTACAAATTGACTAACATCTTTAGCATCATAGAACATATTTTCTCTTTCAAATACGCCCTCTGGTACTTCATCTGTCTTTATAGCAAATTTTACATTAGCCGTGCCATATCCTGAACGGTCAGCTGTACGTTCCATCGAAGCATATACAATGCTCGCTACTAAAGTTGGTATTATATCTTCATCATAAGCTATTTTAGCAGCATATTTCTGCTCTCTACCTAAGTTTTTATCATTTACAAATACTCTAATTGGTACAGAAGCTGGATATTGATGTAAAATGCCTGATATACCTGAAAAACGGTCTTGATTTACTCTACCAATAATTTTGCCAAAAGAACTTATTTTTATACCGTTTAAAATACCGCCAGCAGTTCCAATGACATCAGCTTCTGTCAAAAAATAATTTACATTGCCTTTATACGACATTGGATGACCAAATGCTAAAATTCTATCGCCATCAACTGCTGTCACAGTACCTGTTCCGCCTGCAAAGAAATCACCATAAACCATTACTACACCTACAGCATCGCCTTCTTTTAATACAGCATTTGGATTAACATCGCTATCAGAAGTTCCTACTGCATCTCCAACAAAAACACTGCCTTGATACGGTATTATATTATCGCTTGCTAAATTTTCTTTTAGAAAATTAAACGAATTACCTGTAAAACCAGATACATACATATCAACAGGTGTATTATAGTTATTTTTGTTCATTTCATTCTGTTTAGCGATGCTATCTAAAATAAATTTACTTATCGATATATCCTCAACAGCCTTTTTTTTCATACCTGTATTATCAACATCTTTTAGGGTTTTAATAATTTCCTCATTTTTTTTAATATCTGCTTTTTTTTCTTCTTTTACATTAGCTTCTGTTTCATCCGTTTTTTCTTGCTGTGTTTCTTTTGTTTTGGCATTTTCAACTGCTTCAGTGGAATTTTCTGTTTTTGTTTCTAAATCTTCTTTCGGCTCTTTTGTTTCACCATCTTTTACCTCAAAATCGCTTAAAATTTTTTCCAAACGCTTTTGGACTTTACCCTTTTCTCTCGTTTCTCCTTTTGGAGTAGCCAATTTTTCTGATTTATATTTTTCTACTTCCTTATCAACATCTTCATCATATGTTTCTTGTTGTTTTTCATATTCTTCCAATGTTGGTACATCTACTGATTTTACTCCAGATTTATTAATAGTAGATAATGAGTCTGGCATTTGCCAAATTTTCATCATTTCTTCAATAGGTGTAATGTAAAACTTATACGGCAAAACATCTTGTCCCACACTACGTGCAACAGCCCCTATCAATTTTCCATCCACATATACAGGACTACCACTCATACCATGAATTACACCATTCGTATCATCAATTAAATCACCATAGGCTCTTGCTAAAATCTGTTTGTAACTGCCACCACCATTATTAACTACACCCATTATTTCTACATTAAATCTTACTTTTTGATTACCTTGTATCATTGTTTCAGCATAACCTTGCATACCCGGTTTTATTTGCTTGGTTGTCATTATCTCTGGCATAGCCAAAGCAGGATTTATGCTTAACAATAACATTAAACATATAGTTACAAAAAATTTTACCATTTAATATATACCAATCTACTTTCTTTATTATTCAGATTGCTCAATATACGCCACAACCTGTCCGGCTTTTATTTCATCACCTTGTTTTACCAAAACTTCCTTTACTGTGCCATCAACAGTTGCTCGAGATGCTGACGTTGTACCTGTAAGTGTCGATATTTCAACTAAAGAATCACCGCTTTTTACAACAGTGCCTGCTATAATTGTACTACTTACCGTTCCTGATACAACAGCCGTTTGTTCTACTTGTTTATTTTCCATAGCTAACGTTACCGCGCAAATCGTTAAAATAGCTATTACCAATACAATTATACTACTTCGCTTTTTCATTTGTATCACTTCTTTCCTCTATAGTTATATATCTTGATAATACCATATTCGCGTTGAACTAAGCAAGCTTAACGATGAACAGCAGTAAGTGCTGTTGCTACTGGTCGCTGTTGTCCATCTGATGGTGAATTAACTATTTTTCCATCAATAACTAATTCAGAAGAACCGCCTCCATCAAAATTAACAGCATCCACTACTTCCATACCGATTAAAAATCTAGCAAATTCATCTAACATCATACCTTTACTATGTGCTTGTCTACCATCTAAAACAGCAAACATCACATTACCATTTTTCAAAATTCCTACAGCTGTTCGTGGTGCTTTAGCGCCTGTAACATCTACACCGATTTGCTCTTGTGATGAAGTTATATTAACTTGACCATCTTTCACTAAAAGAGGCCCTACACCTAATATATCAGTAGCATTATTCCATGGTTCATTAAGGCTCTGTTCTATATCTAAGGTATCGCCAACTTTTAAACCATCTAGAACTTGCTCACCTTCTCCCGTTACAGAAACCACCATTTCATCTTTACGCAAAGGACTATTACCTTTATTTATTGCGATAATCTTATTATTTTTTACCACATATTCCGTGCCAGTATTATCTGTTCCTGTAGAAGTTCCATAATAATAATTATACAACATTACGCTATTACCGTTACGTGTTCCATTGAGTCCTGAAACAAATAAATCTCCTCTATCACTATGCACAATGCCATGATAGCTTACAGAACCAATATACGGTGAACCATCTGCTAATACCCCAAAGGCACTTCGTGTCAAATACATTGAAGAAATTAAATCGCCTGCAATCTTCGTTACACCGTAAAGTTCTTTACCTGAACCAAAATATGAAGCATTTTCTGCTACTGCTGCATCTACATAATCAGACATAGCCTTAACTGTATTTTTTGCCATTTTATCGCCACCACCCAATACTGGTACAAATTTAAAGTATTTTGGGTCAACTTCTACCAATTGAGCAGTTTGTCGTTCACCATTTTTTCTACTATAATAAGATATTTGCGTCAATCCTGGCTCTAAATTTTTAGTAATGCTATATTCATAATCCTTACTAATATCTACATATAAACGACGCGGATTATTAAGCTCACCACTTTCATATGCACTACCATCAACTACTTGAATAACAGCACAACTTGTCTTACCATCACTATAAATTTCTATAAATGGAACAGAACTATCATTTACATTTATACCTTGAATATAATTACTATTTATTGGCTCAGAAAAATCTATCTGTACATAGCCATTATCTAACGATTTTACCGTATACTGTGTTGCTTCATTTAAATCAAATATAACTCTTATTTTATCATCAGTTTTACTATAACGAATACTAGATATTTCATTATTTTTTTCAACATTTATTATTTCTGGCTGTTTCGTAATCTTTGATAATGGTGTTGCCTGTGCTGGACAAAATTGCGTTACTACCAAACCAATTAATAATACAGATACTAAAGTTTTTAATTTCATATTTTCTCCTTTAAGAAAAAAAGACTGCAAAAGCAGTCTATTATTTGTCAATGTTATCAGCAATATTAGATCTAGGTTTGCGACCTTTTGATAATTTATCCATATATTCTAGCGCTTTACCTGTACCTAAAGCTACACAAGTCAACGGGTCCTCGGCTAAATACGTAGCAATGCCTGTTTCTTTCTGAATTAAAGCATCTAATCCATAAAGCATTGCTCCACCGCCTGTCATGATGATACCTCTATCCATGATATCAGATGAAAGTTCTGGCGGAGTATCTTCTAAAACACGTTTTACACACTGTACAATAGCTACTACTGGTTCAACCAAAGCTTCACTTACTTCATTTGATTTTACTTCAATCGTTTTTGGAAGTCCTGTAATTAAATTGCGTCCACGAATTTCAATTTTTTCATCACGTGCACCATCAAATGCTTGACCAACCTTAATTTTAATATTTTCAGCTGTACGTTCACCAATCATTACATTATGTTTATTTTTAATATATGTAATGATACAATCATCAAATTTATCACCAGCCATACGCAATGAATCGCTAACTACAATTCCACCTAAGCTGATAACAGCAACATCTGTCGTTCCACCGCCAATATCTATAACCATACAACCATTTGGTTCTGATATATCAAGACCTGCTCCCATAGCAGCTGCCATTGGTTCTTCAATAAGTTCAGCATGACTTGCACCGGCTTGCATTGCAGCTTCCTGTACAGCTCTTTTTTCTACTGTTGTAATTCTAGACGGAACACAAATCATAATACGTGGTCTAAATATAAAACGACGACCAGCAACTCTACCAATAAAATATCGTATCATCTGCTCTGTTATATCATAATCTGCAATTACTCCATCACGTAATGGTCTTATCGCTACAATATTACCTGGTGTACGACCAATCATACGACGTGCTTCTTCACCAATTGCCAAAATACGATTACTGTCTTTATCTATAGCAACAACAGATGGTTCTCGTATAACAATGCCCTTGCCTTTTATATAAATAAGGACATTAGCAGTACCAAGGTCAATACCAATATCCATGGACATTCCAAACATTAATCTTACTCCCCTTCTTCAAGTTTAAGTTTATTACATTAATACATTAAGTTTATAAGCTTAATATCTTATAATATATAATACATCAATTCATTTGGCAAGAAAAAGCTTTTTTTTATATTATCTATTACTAAAAATAATATTTTTATGGCTTTTTTCATAATTTATAGTCATAAATAATTGACACAATTTTTACAAAGTGATATCATGAAGTCAACATAATAAATCCACAATAATCTATATAAATCAGGAGGTATTTTTCATGTTCAAGGGTAAAGTCGTTATTGTTGGTGCTAGTAATGTAGGTTCTGCCGTTCTCACAAAATTGCTTGATTTTCAACTTGCTTCTGAAATTGCTCTTATAGACTTAAATGAAAAAAAATGTGAAGGTGAAGCACTTGATGCCAATGATGCAACATCTTGTATTCACAGTCTTAATATCAAAACATATCATGGTGACTATTCTGACTGTAAAGATGCTGACTTAATCATTATCACTGCTGGCCCAAGCATTAAACCAGGGGAAAAACCCGACCGTCTTATTTTATCCAAAACTAATTGCAAAATCATGACCAGTGTTATGAACGAAATTATAAAATACACCAAAGATACTCTTATTCTCATGATTACTAACCCACTTGACGTAGCAACTTATCATGTTTCTACACAATTTGATTATCCACGTGAAAAAATAATCGGTACTGGTACAATGCTTGAAACATTCCGCTTACGCCGCATTATTGCTGACCGTTATCATATTGACCCGAAAAATATCCATGGCTACGTTCTCGGTGAACATGGCAATTCTGCTTTCACCGCATGGAGCACAGTAAATATTGCTGGTCTTGGTCTTGAACATATTGACGAATACTTCCATTTCGATGACAAACTCAATAAAAAGGCTATTGAACAAGCACTTGTAAATAGAGCTTATGATATTATCAATTTAAAAGGCTATACAAATACAGGTATCGCGATGGTTGCTGCTCGTTTTACAAAATCTTTTATGTACAATGAACATACAATTTTGCCTATGTCTGCTGTTTTAGAAGGCGAATATGGTTTAACTGATGTTGCACTCAGTATTCCTCGTATGATTTGTGCTGATGGTATTGTTCGCTCTTTTGCTCCACATTTACCAAAAGAAGAACTCGATCTTCTTTATGCTTCTGCCGAAAGTGTAAAAAAAGCTATAGCTAGTGCCAAAGAATAAAATATTTCTTAATTCTATATAGTAGAAAGCGAACTCTAATAACAGAGTTCGCTTTTCATTTATATATTTATCTTATTAGCAAGTTTTACATTCTTCATAAATACCAGCTTTTTTAAGCGTTTCCACCATAGTATCGCCCATATGAGCAACAGTCTTAGCTACTTCAATGCCAACGTCATTTAAAGCTTTAATTTTATCAGCTGCTGAGCCTTTACCACCTGCAATGATTGCACCGGCATGACCCATACGTTTGCCTGGAGGCGCTTGCTGACCACTAATGAATGCTGCTACTGGTTTTTTCATATTAGCTTTAATCCATGCAGCGGCATCTTCTTCAGCTGTACCACCAATTTCACCAATCATCATAACAGCTTTTGTTTCTGGGTCTTCATTAAATGCTTTAAGTACATCAATAAAATCTGTACCTTTTATTGGGTCGCCACCAATACCTATGATTGTAGTCTGACCAAGACCAGCTTTTGTCATTTGTGCCATTGCTTCATAAGTCAATGTGCCAGAACGAGATACAATACCTACATGACCTTTACGATGAATTTTGCCTGGAATGATACCAATATTACATTCATCTGTAGTCATAATACCTGGGCAATTTGGACCGATTAAACGAGTTTTTTTACCTTCAAGTGCACGATGAACTTTTACCATATCTAAAACTGGAATATGTTCCGTTACACATACAATTACATCAAGCTTTGCATCAATAGCTTCTAAAATACTATCTGCTGCAAATTTAGCAGGTACGAAAATAACAGAAGCATTTGCACCAGTTTCTTTTACAGCTTCCTCTACTGTATTGAAAATAGGTACACCACCAGCGATTTGACCGCCTTTACCTGGTGTTACACCACCTACAATTTTAGTGCCATATTCCAACATATGTTTAGTATGAAACATTGCTACTTTACCAGTTGCACCTTGTACAATTACTTTTGTATCTTTATTAACAAAAATTCCCACGAACTATTCCCTCCCGTATCAGGCATTTTTTACTAATTCTACGATTTTCTGTGCACCGAGGTCCATAGATTCTGCCATAATAAGACCTGGTACATTAGCATTCTTCAAAATTTCACGGCCTTCTTCAACATTAGTACCTTCAAGACGAACTACAATCGGTACTTTCATGTCAATTAATTGGCTTGCTTTTACAATACCTTCGGCAACTTTATCACATCTATTAATACCACCAAAAATATTAACAAAAATACCTTTTGCTTGACCGCCTTCTAACATAATTTTAAATGCTTTAGCATTATCTTCCGGAGTGCTTTGTCCACCAATATCAAGGAAGTTTGCTGGTTCTCCACCATAATATTTAATGATATCAACAGTAGCCATAGCAAGACCTGCACCATTTACCATGCAAGCAACATCGCCACCTAAATTTACATAGTTAAGACCAAGTTCAGCTGCTTCCAATTCTTTTGGATCTTCTTCCGTTTCATCGCGTAATGCCACTACATCCGGATGACGGAAAAGCGCACTATCATCAAAATTTAATTTAGCATCAAGTGCCATTACATTATCATCTTCAGTGATAACGAGCGGATTTATTTCAGCTAAGGAGCAATCTTTGGCAATAAATAATTTATAAAGATTTTGCATAAGCGTTGCAGCTTTACGTACAGATGCTGGTGTAAAATTCATTTTAAACGCCATGCGAGTAGCTTGATAAGATGTAAGACCTAAAAGTGGGTCAATATATTCTTTAAAGATTTTTTCTGGAGTTTTTGCAGCTACTTCTTCAATTTCCATACCGCCTTCTTCTGAGCCAATCATAACAACTCTAGAAGAAACACGGTCAACTGTAAAGCTTAAATATAATTCCTTTTTGAATTTGCAACCTTCTTCAATTAAAAGACGATTTACCTTTTTACCTGCTGGACCAGTTTGTTTTGTAACAAGAACTTTACCCAAAATTTCATTAGCATAAGTTTTTACTTCATCCAAAGATTTTGCCAGTTTTACGCCACCAGCTTTACCACGACCGCCAGCATGTATCTGTGCCTTAACCACATAAACCGGACCTGTCAATTTTTCTTTGGCATTAGCAACTGCCTCATCTACAGAAAAAGCAGGTGCACCATTTGGCACAACTACACCAAATTCCCTAAAAATCTGTTTAGCCTGATATTCATGAATATTCACTAAAGATTACCTCCCCAGTTTAAAATACTTAAATATAATAACAAATTTATCTTAAATTTACTATATTCAAATTCATTATTTAAAATTATAAATACATTTGTGCTTCATCTATAATCTTTATTATACATTTTATTATACACTTTTTTTTAAAATAGTAAATATCTATAATAAAAAATTCTTCTATATATTTTATTTATATTTCTCTTTAGTAAACTTATCATTAAATTGATTGAACTCACTGACAGTAATTTATGAAAATTTGTTTTTCATTTAATTTTGTTTATACTAACAAAAAACTCACCGTAATTTGCGGTGAGTTTTTTTATCAACGAATAAAGTTTGTCATAATTTTTGCTTCTGTTTCTGGAATATCTACACCCGATTTTTTACCAGCTTCAATACATTTTAAAAGCCAAGCCATATTTGTTGCTAAAATACGCATGATTTGTAAGCCTTCAACATCTTGTTTCACTTCATCTGGTGTGTCACCATGTACCATTGTCCAATAATTTGATGAAACAATAGGCATTTGATGAAAAGAGAAATATTTATTCAATACATCAATAGTAGCTGTAGTACCTGCACGTCTAGCAGAAGCAATTGCTGCTGCTGGTTTATGAAGCATATCTTTACCCGCCATACTTGCTAATCTATCCATAAATTCGATTATTTCACCAGATGGAGAAGCCCAATATACAGGAGAGCCTACAACTAATCCATCAGCTGTTTTCATTTTTTCTGCAACAGCCTTGACATTTTCTATTGTTGGTATAGCGTGAATAATTTCACTTTCTACACCATTTTTTTCTAAAGTTTGCTTAATTTCGCATAAAGCTGTGTATGTGCAACCTTTTTCACGACGACTGCCATTTAATAATAAAACTTTCATTTAAAATCATCCTTTCATTAAATTAATTGAATATCTTTCTTGATAAAATTATATGCTTATTACTTTTAAATAGCAACAGATAAAAATAGATACTATAACTAACAAAAAAAGCGTTAACAAAAAAAATCTGCTTATAAAATAAAAAATTAACAATAGTGAAAATTTATATTTTGCATCTATCTTTAAACTATAGTATATTAATATTCAAAAATATAAAAAAAGAAGTTTTTTATACTGGATGTAATAAAAGAGCAGAAAAGAAATAAATTATAGACAATAAGATTTTGAACAAACTTTAAAAGATTTGCTTAATCAAAATCTGCTATGAGGTGAATTATATGAAGGTTTTTAATGAAGATACAAGGGTAAAAATACCTGCAACTATTCAATTTTTACGATTAGGATATGACTATCAATCGTTGAAAACCGATGATGTGGATATAGATTTCAATACTAAAATATTTGTCAACAGATTTAAGCCTGCACTGGAAAAAATAAATGAGCGAAGATTATCTTATGATGAAATAAAAACTATTTTAACAGATATAAATTCCTGTATTAAGAGCAATGATTTAGGAAAAAGTTTTTATAATTGGCTTATTAATCCATTAGATAAAATCAAACTCATTGATTTGAAAAATATTGATAACAATAATTTTGCAGTAGTAGATGAGATGCCTTTTAATATAGTAGAAGGAACAGAAGCAGGCTCATTTAGACCAGATATCAATATTTTAATTAACGGTATGCCACTTGCTTTTTTAGAAGTGAAAAAGCCTAATAACGAAGGAGGTATTCAAAAAGAGTTTGAGCGAATGATAAATAAACGCTTGAGGGTTAAAGAGTATAAGAAATTCTTTAACTTAATACAGATAGTATCATTTTCAAATAATATGGAATATGAAGAAGCCGATGACGCTGAAGATGTAAAAGCGGGTTCTTTTTATACAACTCCAAACGGTATGTATACAAATTTTTCATTTTTTAGAGAAGATGATTATACATATCACGAAAAATACAATTACAAACAAATCAGTCAAAATAAGATTGAATATGTAACGACGGACTGCGGATATAAAAAGAAGGAAGCATCCACAGACGAATTTAAGGAGAATTTAAGCATCTATTCACCCTGCAATAAATTCATAACTTCACTTTTTGATAAATCAAGACTGCTTTATTTATTAAAGTACGGGATTATGTTTATCAATGGGAAAATCCCTCAACGCCATATAATGCGTTATCCTCAATTTTTCGCTACGCAGAAAATAATAGAACGTCTTGCAAAAGGCGGTAAGGGCGGTATCATCTGGCATACGCAAGGCTCAGGAAAAACGGCTCTTGCTGCTTTTTCAAATAAAGTAATCAGGGAATACTTTTCCAAACAAAATATCACTACAAGATTTTTCTTCGTAGTGGACAGACTGGATTTATTAACTCAGGCAAGCAGTGAATTTAATAATCGGGGATTAAGCGTTATAAACTGCAACAGCAAAGCCGAATTTACAAAAGAATTGAACAAGTCGCTATCAAGTAATATCAGTTCAAAATCAGTCGGTGAAATATGCGTAGTTAATATCCAAAAATTTGAAGGCAATATGCCTCAAGCCAAAAATGATTACAACGCCAATGTACAAAGAATTTTTTTCATAGATGAAGCACATAGAAGCTATAAATCTACAGGTGAATTTTTCAAGAATTTAATGACCTGTGATAGAAATGCTATCTACATTGCTTTAACAGGGACACCTCTTCTATCCAAAAAAGAACGTTCCAATTTAAAATTCGGAGATTACATTCATAAATACTTTTATGATAAATCCATAGCAGACGGATATACACTTCGCATAAAGAAAGAAAATATTGATACCGTAGCAAGAGCTGAAATCAAAAGAAATTTGGAACTTGAAGATGATGTCGATGTAAACGATAAAAAAGTTTTCGAATCTGAGCCGTATATAAAAGCCTTAGGAAAATATATTGAAAGCGATTTTATCAACTTCAGACTGCAAAATTCGGATAATACTATAGGCGGAATGATTGTTTGCAGAACAAATATGCAGGCGACAAAAATACATCAATGGTTTGAAAAAAATTCCAAGCTTAATACAGGGCTTGTAATTACGGAAAAAGACGACCCTAAACAGCGTGAAATCAATAAAAATAATCAGCTTAACTTCAGAGATACAACTAAACCTGATTTACTCGTTGTAAATATGATGCTTACAACAGGTTATGACGTAAAACGATTGAAGAAAATGTATCTGCTTAGAGGACCTCACGCCCAGTCATTACTTCAAACAATATCTAGAGTCAACAGACCTTATGAATCGCCTACAGGAAAGATTTATAAATACGGCTACATTGTGGATTTTGTCGATATTGAAAAAGAGTATGACAGAACAATTGAAGCTTATATAAAAGAGCTTGAAGCTGATTTAAATGAAAACGGAGAAGAAGAAGGATCTCTTGCTGGTTTGGTCATTGATAAAGAAGATATCAACCGTAAATATCAAAGATACGTATCTGAATTGAATAATATAATAGATACGGATAATCTTGAAAAATTCAGCAAAAATTTAACGCTGTATAATAAAGATACATTGCTGACCATAAAAAGACTACTAAACGGCATTAAAGAATGTGAAACAGAATTTATTTTATCCAACGCGTTAGATTATATAAAACAAATAGACTCAGACCTTAATAGAAATTTAATCAAAGCAGTTCAGGACCGCATAAATTTTATGAACTTGTCAACTCGCAGTGTAGATACTTTGGATTATATATCCAATAAAGAAGTAGTAGAAATTTTGTTTGAGTTCATAAAGGTAAGTGTAAACATTATGGATTTAGGCAAAATATCGCCTGATACACCGGAATTTAAACGTTTTTCTGAAATAGTCGTAGCCGTTCAGAATGAAATAAAACGCAATAAAAATAAAGACGATATTAAGATTATAAAACTTGATGAGCTTTTACAGAAAATCTTTAATCATTTAAACATACATGATTTATCAGATTTAGATTCAATAACAGATGAACTGCTTCGAGCATTACAAAAAGCCAGAAATATTAATAATGAAAATGAACGGCTGGCAAGTATCTACGGTGGCAATTTTGCCTTTGTGAAAACTTATCAGGACAGCATTGAAAAATATGATAAAATAACAAAAGAGGAACTGGAACAAATTTTAATTTTAATCTATGACAATTTAAAAGATGTCTTAGATAAAGACATTGTATTAATACAGGGACGCAAAAATTTTATCGACAGCGTTAAAAAGGAAGTAACTAAAATATTATTAAAAGCTAAACTGTATACGAAAGTAAAAAATATTTATGATGTTTTATTAGGTGAATTGTATACTAACATTCAAATTTTTAAATAGGAGAGCTTATTTATGACGGAAATTTTTACTTTAGAAAACAAAATCAAAGACATGATAGACGAATTAAAAGGATTATGCCAGACAAACGGATTATCCAATCAGGCATCAGAAGAAGTCATAATCACGTCGGTATTTTTATACAAATTTTTAAATGATAAATTCATGGCAAATTTAAAAGAATTTGCTGATGAAATAGATATATCAACTGAAAATATTTTAAAAAATGAAAATGATGAACTTGACGCTTTTTACGATACTTATAATCAGGACGTAGCCTTTAAATATGAAGATACGATTGAGTATCTGATAAATAAATCGGGCGAAAATGATTTCTATAGATTATTTGATGATGCTTTGGAAAGAATATCCGGCTATGAAGAAAACGAAGCATTTAATATTGAAACATCAGACGGCACTAAAAAAGCTTTATTTACACGCATAACCGAAAATGTTGAAAGCTCCAGACGCAATAACTTTGCCAAATCCATTTTCGGTATCATAAGTCACGATAAATTCGATTTTTCACCTGCTTTTAAAAACAATTTTGACTTTTACAGCACGATTTTTGAATATCTAATCAAGGATTACAACGTAGCAAGCGGGGTATATGCCGAATATTTTACACCGCAGGCAATTTCAAATATTATCGCTAAGATATTAGTAAATATGACACCTGTTGAAGATAAAATGTATGAAGTATACGACCCGTCGGCAGGCTCGGGCTCATTGGTGCTTCATCTGGCAAATGAACTTGGCAAAGGCTCTTTTGGTGATAAAGCAATTGTTTATACTCAGGATATTTCCAGCAAATCTACAAGATTTCTACGTTTAAACTTAATGCTAAACGGGCTTACAAACAGCCTGGACAATATTATTGAAGGAGATACACTTTTAACGCCGGCTCATTATAACATACCGCATGAAGCATCATCAGGGGTAAAAAAGTTTGACTATATCACTTCAAATCCGCCGTTTAAAATGGATTTTTCATCAACAAGAGATGAAATAGAAAAAACATGGCAGGATACGGACAGATTCTTTGCGGGAATACCGAAAATCCCGAACAAGAAGAAAGAGTCTATGGCAATTTACCTTTGCTTTATTCAGCATATCTTATGGTCATTAAAAGAAAACGGTAAAGCAGCTATTGTTGTACCAACAGGATTTATCACCTTTCAGTCTGGTATTGAAAAAAAAGTACGTCAAAAAATTGTTGATAATCACTGGCTTAAAGGCGTAATCTCCATGCCTAGTAATATCTTTGCCAATACGGGAACGAATGTATCGGTATTATTTATTGATAAATCCAATCAGGACGGAAAAATAACCTTGATTGACGCTTCAAAACTCGGCGAAAAAGTAAAAGACGGGAAAAATCAGCGAACAGTTTTAACACCCGCAGAAGTAAAACAAATAGAAGATACTTTCATCAATCAGGAAGTAATTGATAATTTCAGTGTCAATGTTACTTATGATGAAATCAAAGAAAAGAATTATTCCTTATCCGCTGGTCAATACTTTGAAATTAAAATAGAATATGTAGAACTCACTCGAGAAGAATTTAACGAAAAAATGGCAACGTATACAGCTAATTTGGAAAAATACTTTGACGAAGGAAAATCTCTTGAAGAAGAAATAAAGAAAAGTTTAGAGAATTTAAAATATGAAAGTTAAAGATTTTGCACAAATTATAAATGGAGCAACACCTTCTACAAAAAATAAAGAATATTTTAATGGTAATATTGTTTGGGTAACACCTAAAGATTTATCTATTAATAAAAGTAAATATATAAGAGATAGTGAAAAAAGAATAACGAAAGATGCATATAATAGCTGTTCAACGGAAATGATACCATGTGATAGTATATTACTTTCCTCAAGAGCTCCGATTGGATTATTAGCAATAAATAAAGTCGAATGTTGTACTAATCAAGGTTTTAAATCTTTAATTTTAGATAAAACAAAAGTAAATATTGAATATATATACTATTATTTAAAATATAATATGAAGAGAATTGAGTTGTTAGGTGGTGGTACAACTTTTAAAGAAATATCTAAAACAATACTTGGAAATTTAGATGTAGATTTGCCTAATTATAAATTACAATCTAAAATAGCAAATTTATTATCTTTAATAGATAAAAAAATTGAACTTAATAATAAAATCAATGATGAGCTTGAAGCTATGGCAAAAACCATTTATGATTATTGGTTTTTACAGTTTGAATTTCCCAATGAAGAAGGCAAACCTTATAAATCATCTGGCGGAAAAATGGTCTGGAATGAAGAATTAAAAAGAGAAATTCCTGAAGGCTGGGAAGTATGTACAATTAAAGATATTTCAATTTGTCATGATTCCGAGCGTATACCATTATCAAATAAAGAACGAGAACAAATGAAAGGTATTATTCCTTATTATGGAGCTACAGAAATAATAGATTATGTAAATAAATACATTTTTAAAGGTGATTATGTATTAGTTGCTGAAGATGGTTCCATTATAAATGATGATGGCAGTCCCATTTTACAAAGAATATCAGGAAAGACTTGGGTAAATAATCATGCACATATTTTAGAACCAACAAATAATTATTCTTGTAAATTACTTATGATGATTTTAAAAGATATACCAGTTATTACTATACAAACAGGTTCAATTCAAATGAAAATAAATCAAGAAAACTTAAATAAAGTAAAAATAGTATCTATTCCAGAAAAATTAAAGAAACGAATAAATATCATATTAGATAGTATAGATAAAAAAATTCTTTTGAATAAAAAAGAAAATCAAGAACTTGCTTCATTAAGAGATTTTCTTTTACCGTTATTGATGAATGGGCAGGTTGGATTTAAAGAAGATAAAGCTTAGGGCTGATAAATAAAGCCTTCAGTGATTTTTCGTAGAGTGGGAATTTTTCTTTAGAAGTATTAAAATTAACAACATAAGATGTTTTTTAGCAATTATATTTTATCGAAAAGAATGAGATTATGCTTCTTTTTTGGCAAAAAAATAAATGTCAAAGTAAGAGAATTTCTCTTACTTTGGCATTCATATGACTTGCTTATATTTCTAATACCTTTATATTCTGTTATAATAAAAAACAAGGCAAGTATTATATAGTTTTGCTGGCTACCCTTTATCGTTAATCATTGGTTTTTCATTTGCTTTTGTCGCTGTCGTCTTTTTGCTGAAAGATTAGGCAATTAGCTAGACATTAGGCAACGTTACACCTTATTCACCATTTTTTATGATGAGGTAGCTATACGTTGGCTCATGTATGAAAAACTGTATATTACTTGTCGTTTATTTATTGCCTTATTATATAACACGGTAAAATATTTTTCAATCGTTTATCCTTCATGTTAGAAACCCTTGCAGTGTTTTAAGGACTTTTTAGGCAGATTTATATTTTTAAATTTTTCACCTGCTACGGCTGAAAAAATAATTCGTAATTTATATTATACACTGAATTTATCTTTCGGTTATTCTAAATCTATTCTTAAAATAATAAAATCTACTATCATGCGTTATGCTAAAAAATCCAGCTATATTTACGATATATCCGATTTTGAAGAAATAAAAATTATTAAACGCTGTCCTTTAACTGAAAACGAAATACAAAAAATAAACTCAATAACAAACTAAAAGCTTTGAAGTTCTAAAAAGGGGCAGATTTGCGTAAAAATAGGCAAAAAAAAGGAAACATTTCAAAACATCATAAAATCAGCAAATCCTTATGAATAAAGGATTTTGAGTGTTTTGAAACATTTCCCTTTATCGTTCGTTTTTATGGTGCGGAAGACAGGACTTGAACCTGCACGCCGAAAGACACTAGATCCTAAGTCTAGCGCGTCTGCCAATTCCGCCACTTCCGCACTTAACATTCGTGTGAATGCGAGAATTATTATATCATCATTTCAATTGATAAGTCAATAGTTTTTTATAAAATTATGCCTTAAAAATTTTCGCTTTTATACCTATTTTCTGCAATAATTCTTCCATACTGTTTGCGCCCACTGTTCTACCAGCAACAAGTGGTATTTTAGCACAAACTTTAGCATCATCTAAAGCATCATGATGATGAAATTTTATTTGAAAAAATTTCCCTAGTGTATTCAATTTATGATTAGGAAGTTCTGGCCAAACTTTACGTGAAATTTGTACTGTACACGCTGTTTTAAAATTTGGTTTAGATAAATGATATTGCCAAATGCAATTTCTCAGTACTCCCATATCGAAAAAAATATTATGAGCAATAACTATTTTATTATCTAAATAAGTACGGAGTGTAGGCCAAATTTGAGCAAAATTCGGTGCATTTTTCACCATTTCTGGTGTGATACCATGAATTTTTATATTTCCTTCATCAAATTTCATTTCTGGTGGTCGAATAAGTGTATTATACGCATCCGTCATTCGACCATTTCCAATTACGACAACTGCTACACTACAAGCACTGTTTCTATTAGCATTTGCTGTTTCAAAATCTATACTTGTATAATTCATTAAACTTATATATTCACCTCAAAATAAAAAACCTAAGATAACATAATATATATAATACTATACCATAGTTACCTTAGATTTTTTAGTATTTATTTTTGTTTTTCCACTACAAGTTCCTTCGCTTCTTTACCACTAATATATTCAATAGATAAAGAAAGTACACATGTTCTATTCCATGCATCATTTATTTTTTTTTGATGAGCTTCCTCATTTTGTGAAACATATTTATAAGATAATTCTTTCAAAGCTGACATTTTTTCATCATCATCTTTAACTATTTCTATTTCACCAAAAACAATTACACTTCTAAAATACGTAGTATATTTTTCAGGAACAACAGTATCTGCATCAATAACGCAGAAAGATGCTTTATTTTGTTTTTTTATAATATCTAATTTGTGTCCTGAAGTAGCACAATGAAAATATATTTTACCATTGTAATAAACGTAATTTAATGGTACAGCATAAGGATAATCGCCACTTTCTGCTAAAGCGAGTGTGCCAACAGTTTGATTTTGTAGTATTTTTAAAGATATTTCTGAGGAAAGTTGTTGTTGTATACGGCGCATTTTTTTAAACATTATAATCTCTCCTAAATTAATTTTCTATATTACATATTATTATAAAAAAATTATTGACTTTTACGTTGCATATATAACATAACAATTAATTTTTATTTAGAAAATTTTTCTTTGAGATATTTATCTATAGCCTTAGCCGCTTTTTTGCCTGCGCCCATAGCCAAAATAACAGTCGCTGCTCCTGTTACAATATCGCCACCAGCAAATACACCTTCTTTTGAAGTTTTACATGTTTCTTCATCAGCTATAATATTGCCACGTTTATTTACTGCCATGTATGGCGTAGTAGATTGTACCAATGGATTTGGTCCTTGACCAATAGCGATAACAACAGTATCTACATCTAAATCAAATTCCGAGCCTTTAATTGGCACAGGGCGACGTCTACCTGAAGCATCTGGTTCGCCTAATTCCATTTTTATACAACGAATACCCGTTACATAACCTTTTTCATCACCTAATATTGCTACTGGATTATTAAGTAAACGAAAATCTATGCCCTCTTCTTTAGCATGTTCTACTTCTTCTCGCCGTGCTGGCAATTCGGCTTCACTTCTACGATATACGATATAAACATGTTCAGCCCCAAGGCGCAATGCTGTACGTGCCGAATCCATTGCAACGTTGCCACCACCTACAACAGCAACAATTTTGCCTACTTTAATCGGGGTAGCATATTCTGGAAAACGATATGCCTTCATTAAATTACAACGTGTTAAAAATTCATTAGAAGAATATACACCATTGAAATTTTCACCTGGAATATTCATAAAATGAGGTAATCCTGCACCTGTTGCTACAAATACAGCGGAAAAATTATATTCTTGCATTAAATCATCAATAGTGAATAATTTACCGATAACGGAATTTACTTCAAATTTTACACCCATCTTACGTAAATTATCTATTTCTGGTTTAACTACATCATCTTTTGGTAAGCGAAATTCTGGTATACCATAAGAAAGAACGCCACCTGCTGTATGTAGTGCTTCAAAAATTGTTACTTGATAGCCAAGTTTTGCCAAATCTCCAGCACAAGCAAGACCTGCAGGCCCTGAGCCGATAATTGCTACTTTTGGCATATCATTTTTAACTGTTTTTTCAATTTTTTCCGTATCTTTTTGCATACAATAATCAGCTACAAATCGTTCCAAACGACCGATACCGACAGGTTCGCCTTTAATACCCATTACACAATATTTTTCACATTGATTTTCTTGCGGACAAACACGACCACAAATTGCAGGTAAACTATTTGACTCTTTTATTTTTTCATTAGCACCGACAAAATCTCTTTCCTTTATTTTAGCAATAAATTCTGGAATATCCACATCAACTGGACAGCCTTTTCGACAATGTGGTACTTTACAATGTAAGCAACGATTTGCCTCTGCTACAGCAAGTTCTTCTGTATAACCTAAAGCTACTTCATTAAAATTATGTGCACGAACTTTTGGATCTTGTTCAGGCATTTTATTTTTTTTCATAACTAAAGCCATTTATTTTACCTCCATTGCTTCAACCTGTTTTTCTAAACGACAAATATGGTCTTTTTCCTCTGCTTCTTGTGGTCGATACATACGTTGACGTTCCATTAAATTTACAAAATCTACAAGATGTGCATCAAATTCTGGCCCATCTACACAGGCAAATTTAATTTCATCACCAACTTGTACACGGCAACCACCGCACATACCAGTACCATCAACCATAATTGGATTTAAACTTACTATTGTTTTTATTTTATATGGTCTAGTTGTATCAGCCACTGTTTTCATCATAATCACAGGTCCAATAGCTATAACTTCAGAAATTTCCTTACCTGTATCAATAAGTTGTTGCAATGCTGTTGTAACAAAACCTTTAATACCAAAAGAACCATCATCTGTCGTTACTATAACTTCATCAGATACTTTTTCCATTTCATCTTTTAAAATTAAAATATCTTTATTTTTAGCACCCATAATTGTAATTACATGATTACCTGCTTCATGCAAACCTCTAGCAATCGGATAAATTGGTGCAACACCAATACCACCACCAATACAAACAACAGTTCCCATATTAGGACGAATATCTGTTTTTTTACCAAGTGGTCCTACTAAATCCAAAATGCTATCACCTTCATTAAGTTGTGCTAACATTGTTGTTGAAGCACCTACTACCATGAAAACAATATCAATTGTACCTTTTTCACGGTCAAAATCTGCAATTGTAAGAGGCACACGTTCACCATATTCATTGACACGCAATACTACAAATTGCCCTGGTTGTGCTTTTTTAGCAATAAATGGTGCTTGAAGCGTAAACTGTAAAATATTTTCATGCAAAACTTTGCGTTGTAAAATTTTATACATAAAAATTCTCCTTTATTTTATAATAAACTATAATAAAAATTTATCATCCTATAATAAGTTTTAAGATTTAAAATAATTTTCAGTCAAATATTTTTATAACTTTTCCTTTAAGTGATGTACTCCCACCACTTTCGCTAACGCTTAGAAGTGGGGGCTTCTTGTTCGATACAACTTTTGTTGTAAGCATAAGCAAGCTATTCCCGTGCATCCCACGGTTCTTTATTTTATCTTTTATCAATTTATCCTAAGACTATTTTTATCCCCTCATTTTTTATGTTTATCGCTGCATTTATATCTCTATCTTGCTTTGTTTTACATTTTGGACATTCCCATTGTCTTACAGATAAATCTTTTACTTCTTTATTTTTATATCCGCATTTACTGCAAATCTGAGAACTTGCAAAATATTTCCCTACTTTTACTAATTTCTTTCCTGCTTCCTTACTCTTATAATCTAAAAAATTTACAAACATTCCCCAACCATTATCCATTACTGCTTTTCCAAAGTTTAATGCTTGACTTAATGCTTTCATATTTA
>C._urophasianus_2_cecum__coassemble_16_pt1 | contig 68262 bp, 67 predicted proteins | sample C__urophasianus_2_cecum__metabat2_low_PE_006 | metagenome-assembled genome bin C | reverse complement strand
AATAAATGCTGAAGTAAGAGAATTTTCTCTTACCCCAACATTTATTATAGAACCCTATTTTTATATTAACAGTATACATATAATTTATTTTAAATATTTAGCATTAACACAATCAATTAATGGTTTATGTGCAAAACGATTTAAGATATTTTGAATAGTTATTTGTGATTTTCTTAAACGAGTCTGTTCTGTACAACTGCCAATATGAGGAGTGATTAGAACATTAGGCATTTTTAAAATCGGATGATCTGCACTAATAGGTTCTTCTTCTATTACATCTATGGCAGCCTGAGAGATATATTTTTCTTTTAAAGCTGTAATCAAATCATCAGTAACAACAGTATCTCCTCTACCTACATTTATAAATAACGCAGTAGGTTTCATTTTTTTAAAGCTAGATAAATTTACAAAATGATGTGTAGAATCGTTGGAAGGCAATACATTCATTATGATATCAGATTGTTCATATAATGTATCTAAATCAGCAAAATTCAAAGTATTATTTTCTACATCTGGGCGACGATGACGATTGTTATATAAAACGTTCATTCCTAATACTTGAGCTTTAGTTGCGATAGAAAATCCAACTTTTCCCATACCTAAAATACCAATAGTAGAACCTTTTATATCAAATCCAGATAGAAAATCATAAGAGTTATTTTTAATCCATTCGCCATTACGTACATATTGAACACAATCTACAATATGTCTAGAAGAGGCAAACATTAAAGAAATTGCTAGTTCAGCTACAGTATCGATAGAAGCACTAGCAGTATTGCAAAATGGAATATTTGCCTTAGTGCAAGCATCTACATCTACATTTTCATAACCAACAAAATGTTGTGTAATAATCTTTAAATTAGTACCTTTTTCGATAATATTTGAAGGTAAGGTTGATGTATAAGCTAAAATTAGAGCATCGGCTGATGGAATTTCTTGTTCTAATATATCTAATGGCATTATACCTTCTTTTTGCCATTGGTGAATTTCAAAATAAGGTTTTAATGCTGGAACAATTTCTTCTTGTACTTTACCATTAATTAATACAATAGGTTTTTTCATAATAATCCTCCTTGATATTTTGCTTTAAATATCTGGAATTAGCATAATATGCTATTTTTGATATAATATATTATAAACTCTATACTAAGTTCAAAGTTAAGAAGGTAGTTGATTTTTGATGAAGAAACTTTATTCAATAGGAGAAACAGCCAAAATTATGGGAATATCTACGCAAACTTTACGAAGTTATTCAAATATGAAATTAGTAGAACCAGAGGAAATTAATACGGAAACAGGATACAGATACTATTCATTTAATCAGCTTCATTTTATAGATCGTATAAAGTATTTACGTCATTTAGGAATATCATTAAAAGATATTGCTGATGTTTTAAATAATGGAAAGCCAGAAAGATTACTTTATTATTTAGAAAAACAAAAACAAAATGTGGCGAAACAAATTCATGATTTAACTGAATTGATTGAAGAACTTGATTGGTATGCGAATTATTTTAATCAGCTAGAAAAAATTCATTTAAAAGGTGTGCCGTATATTCGCCAGATAGAAGAACGATATGTAATTTATGTATCGTATATCAAAGAAAATCCTAAACAAGATTATTTATCGCAGGAAAATAAAGAATACATGGAAATTCAAATGATGAAGTTAAAAAATTCTTTACCTTATATACATCGTAGACAATGGGGATTAAAAATTGATTTTGAGCAGTATTTAAGAAAAAATATTGTTCCACAGCAATTTTTTTTCTTTTTAAAAGGAAAACCTAAACAATGGGATGAAAAATATATGAAAATTGTACCAGCAGGATTGTATTTATGTTTATGGTGTGAGAATAGATATGATATTGATAATAAATTAATAAAAAAGTTTTATGAAACTCATACAAAACCTAGTTATGCGTTAGCTTTAGAATTTGAAAATAGCTTTATTAATTATGCTGGTTGCCCCTATGAATATCAATGTTTAATTTTTTAATAAAAAATACTTGACTTTATAGCTACTATAAACTTTATTATTTATATGACAATAAATTACAAGTTAACAATAAAAATAATTTGTTTAAAATAAAATAGTGTAAATTAAAGAACAAGGATGTTATTAATGATTAGATAAGATTCTCTAGTCTAATTCTAATAATATCCTTGTTTTTTTATTTAGATAATTAAATAAAAGGGAGAGTTTGAAATGAACAAATTAAAGAAGTTAATAACATTAGGAATTATGCTTATTTCTGTTTGTACTCTTATAGCTGGTTGTGGCGATGAACAAAAAACATCTCAAACTGAAGAAAAAACAATCAGTGTTGTAACTCATGCGAATTGGAAGCCTTTTGAATTTGTCGATAAAGGTAATGTAGTAGGCTTTGATGTAGATTTAATAAATGCTTTAGCTGAAGAAGCTGGATATACATGTAGTGTAAGTGATGCAGGTTGGGAAGCTGTTTTCCAACAAGTAAAGAATGGTAGTGCAAATGTCGCTATATCTGGTATAACAGCTACTGATGAAAGAAAAGAAACATTTGATTTCTCATTACCATATTTTATTTCAAAACAGGGAATATTAGTTCCTGCTGATAGTGATATTACTTCTGTTGAAGATATAAAAAATAAAGATAAAGTAGTTTCTGTTCAGAATGGTTCTACAGGTCAAATTGCATTAGAAAAAATATTAGGTGCTAATAATTCTAATATAAAAAAGACCGCTTTGAGTGACCAAATGTTATTAAATGGACAAGTTGATGCTATGGTAGGCGATGATACATCTTTGAATTCATTAGTAGCACAGCATCCAGATAAAAATCTTAAAATTGTGTATGATGATAAAGCATTTCAACCAGAATATTTTAGCATTATGTATGCTAAAGGTGAAAATAAACAAGTACAAGAAGATTTAAATAATGCTTTGAAAACTTTAGTTAATAACGGTAAATATACCGAAGTTTATAAAAAATGGTTTAATCATGAACCAAATATAGATGAATTAAAAGCTTTATTAAAATAATATGATTATAAAATAAAACTGATGATTATAATTTAGAAATGGATAGGGAAAGGAGTTCTCTATTTTGGATTTTAATTTCACAATTATTCAAGAATACTCCCACTACTTTTTAACAGGTACTATATTAACGATAGTTTTATCTATCGTTAGTATAATTATAGGCACTATATTAGGTTTGTTTTTAGCTTTGGGAAAATTATCAAAAAATAAAATGGTAGCTTATATATCTATATGTTATATTGAACTTTTTAGAGGTACTCCTTTATTAGTGCAGTTATTAATTATTTATTTTGGTGTAGTACCATTATTTTTAGATAAATCAAATGGTATAATTTCCGCAATAATAGCATTATCCTTAAATGTAGCTGCTTATATTGCAGAAACTATTCGAGCTGGTATTTTATCAATACCAAAAGGACAAATGGAAGCTGCTCGTTCTTTAGGTATGACAAAAAATAAAGCAATGCGGTTTATAATTATACCGCAGGCAATGCGAAAAATTTTACCACCATTAGGAAATTCTTTTATTAGTTTGATAAAGGATTCTTCATTAGCTTCAACAATTGCAACTCCTGAACTTATGTATTGGGCAAATGCTGCTAATGCACAGTATTTTAGAGTATGGGAAACATTTGTTACAGCTGCTCTTATTTATTTAATATTAACTTTATCTATCAGTGCTTTATTGAAGAGATTCGAAAGGAAGTTAGATTAAATGAGAGAACATAATAAGACTATTATAAAAGTAAATCATGTGAAAAAAATGTATGGTGATAATGTCATTTTAAAGGATATTAATATGACAATACGAGAACAAGAAGTTGTGGCTATTATTGGTCCATCTGGTGCAGGTAAATCTACATTATTACGTTGCCTTAATCAGTTAGAAACAATTTCTTCTGGTGGTATTTATTTTCAACAAACGGATATTACGGACAAAAGTATGCCAATAGATATAAATAAAATACGCGAACAAATGGGAATGGTTTTTCAGGATTTTAATTTGTTTCCTCATTTAACTGTTTTAGAAAATATTATGATAGCTCCAATAAAAGTAAAACATGAAAATAAAAGAGAGGTAAAACAAAGAGCATACACTTTATTGGAAAAAGTTGGATTAAAAGATAAAGCAAAAGTTTATCCTACATCTTTATCAGGTGGACAAAAACAGCGTATAGCTATTGCTAGAGCTTTAGCTATGAACCCTAAAGTAATGTTATTTGATGAACCAACATCAGCATTAGATCCAGAAATGGTTGGTGAAGTATTAAATGTAATGAAACAATTAGCAAAAGATGGAATGACTATGGTTATTGTAACACATGAAATGAGTTTTGCTAGAGAAGTTGCTGATTGGGTTGTGTTCATGGATGGAGGGTATATTGTAGAAGAAAATGAACCAAAAGAATTATTCTATAATGCTCAACAAGAAAGAACAAAAGCATTTTTGAGTAAAGTTTTAACAGTAAAACATGAATGATAAAAGGAGTGTATGACTATGTATAAGGAAACAAATAAGAATTTTTCTTATGAAACAGAATTATTAATAAATGGTGCATATACTAGATATCCAGTTACGAATCCAGAAACAATGCCGATTTATTTGACAACTGCTTTTAATGTTGAAGATTTAGATGACCTTGAAAAGCGTTATGCAGAAAAAGGTTTTTGTTATAATCGCAATAGAAATCCTAATCGTACTGCTTTAGCTGAATTAATGACAAAACTAGAAAATGGCGAAGATTCAATTATAAGTAGTTCAGGAATGGCTGCTATTTATAATGCTATTATTTCAGTTGTTAAAACTGGTGACCATGTTATCGCTGATACAACACTATATGGCGAAAGCCTTGAAATTTTTACGGATATTTTAAGTAAATACAATGTTGAAACAACATTTGTAGATTTTACGGATTTAAATCAAATAAAATTAGCTATAAGACCAAATACTAAATTATTTTATACGGAAACCATAGGTAATCCTATGATTACTGTAGCAGATATTGATAAAATATCTAAGATTGCACATGAAAATAATGGATATTTAATCGTAGATAATACATTTATGACTTCAGCCGGTTTTAGACCATTAGAACATGGAGCTGATTTAGTTGTAAATAGTTTAACTAAATTTGCTAATGGACATAGTGATGCAGTTTGTGGTGCTGTAACTGGTCCAAAAAAATTAATAAAGAAAGCATATGATTTACAAGTATTGATTGGTTCTACAGCTGATGCTTTTACTTGTTGGTTTGTACAAAGAGGGATGCGTACTTTGTATTTACGTATTACTAGACAGATGGAAAATGCTAAAAAATTGGCAGAAGCTCTTGAAAAATCACCATATGTTTTGAAGGTACATTATCCATCTTTGGAATCGCACAAACAGCACGATGTAGCAAAACGTTTGTTTAAGCATGGTTTTGGCGGTATATTGACAATTGATTTAATTGATGATAGAGAAAAAATGAACGCTTTTATGCGTAAATTAAATTTAGCTCATTATGCTATGACTTTAGGTGGATATCGTACAACATTATCATATCCAGTACTTTCATCTCATTGTAATGTTCCAGAAGAGGAACGTTTAAAAATTGGTATTACCAATGGTACTTTAAGAATTTCTGTTGGTATTGAAAATGGTGACGATTTAGTAAATGATTTTTTACAGGCTTTAGAAGTTTATGGGAAATAATTAGTTATTATGAAAAATAAAGCATATTTATATTTATTTAGTGCTACATGTATTTGGGGATTACAACCTATAATGATGAAAATATTATTACAGGAATATACAACAATTACAGTAGTATTTATTAGATGTATGCTTATGATAATGTGTTATTTTTCTTTGATGTATTTTAGCAAGAAAAAAATTATATTGCCAACAAAAAAACAATTGTTTGTCTTAATAATAATGGGTTTTTGTTGTATTCCACTTAATAATATTGCCCAGTTTGAAGGGCTACGTTATACTACTGCCATTCATTGTGCCTTATTAGGTGCAACAGTTCCAACAATGACAGCAATATTTGCATATTTTATTTTGAGAGAAAAATTAAATGGCATTCAATGGATAGGAATTTTTATTTCATTTCTAGGTGTGTTGTTAATGTTAACGCGAGGTAATATAGATATTATAACGAAAAATAATTTTAATATAGGGGATATATTAATTATTATCAGTGAAATTGGCTGGGCATTATATATTATCTTTGGTCGTCAAATTATGCAAGAGTTATCTCCTCTTATAACTTCAGCTTGGGCAAGCTTAAGTGGTACCTTGATGTTGGTGCCATATACATTATTAAGTAAGCAATTATCGTTTCATATATCTTCGATAAAAATAATATTAGTATTAATATTCGTAGTTGTATTTAGTGGAGTTTTAGCAACTATAATTTGGAATATGGGAGTGAATAAAGTAGGTGCTAGCAAATCTTCTATATTTAGTAACGTAACACCATTTACAGCACTTATTTTTAGTAATTTCATATTAAATGAACAATTTTATTTTTATGATATATTAGGTATGATTTTCGTATGCATAGGCGTTTATGTTTTAATAAATTTACATTATGGATATTTTTTTAGTAAAGAGGAGTAATATTATGATTTCAGATAGAATGACAAAATTTTCTATTACACCAATTGCAGCATTAATGGAAAAGACAGTACAATTACGCAATGAAGGAAAAGATGTTATTACTTTGCATAATGGTGAACCAGATTTTGCAACACCGGATTATATTAAATTAGCAGGTATAGATGCTATCTTAAAAAATAAAACAAAATATACATTAGCACCAGGAACAGTAGATTTGCGCAAGGCTATTGCTAATAAATTGCAGAAAGAAAATAATTTAAATTATAATTATACTCAAATTTGTGTATGTTCCGGAGCAAAACCTGCTATCTATAATTCTATAATGGCAATTGCAAATCCTGGAGATGAAATAGTTGTACCATCACCTTGTTGGGATAGTTATACAGCATTAATAAAATTATCTGGAGCAAAACCTGTATTTGTTCCAACTAATAAGGATAATTCTTTAAATTTAGAGGTTATTGAACAGGGAATTAATTCAAAAACAAAAGCTGTTTTAATTTGTACACCTAATAATCCTACAGGAGCAGTATATAGTGAAGCTTCTTTGCGTAAATTAGCTGAAATAATTTGTAAACATAATATCTATATTATTGTAGATGAAATTTACGAAAAAATTATTTACGATAATGAAAAACATTTTTCAATTGGTTCAATTTCACCAGAAGTATTTGAACATACAATTACAATAAACGGATTTTCTAAGACATATTCAATGACTGGATGGCGCATGGGATATGCAGCTGCAAATGATGAAGTAAGTAAAGCTATTATTATGATGCAAACATTATCTTCATCTAATGCAAATTCTATTGCTCAATATGCTTGCCAAATGGCATTAGAAGGACCGCAGGAAGATACTGCAAAAATGGTAAAAGAATACGATAGACGTAGAAAATATTTAATAGAAGGTTTAAATAATATTAAAGGTATTAGTTGTGTTATGCCAAAAGGTGCTTTTTATGCATATCCAGATGTAACGGCTTTTTATGGAAGTGTTTATAAAGGTAGAAAAATAGAAAGTTCATCAGATTGGGCAAACTTTATTTTAGATGCAGCACAAGTTGTTTTGGTTCCAGGGGAAGCGTTTAATAATCCAGGTGGTAATGTTCGTATTGCATATTGCTATTCTATGGCAGAAATTGAAGAAGCAATAAATAGAATTGAAAAAGCACTTACATTATTGGATTAAATGAAAAGCATATTAAAAAAAATAGCAACAAAGTAAAAATGCTTTGTTGCTATTTTTTTAGAGATGTTCTATAAAATTTTTGATACGGGCAAGAGCTGTACTTATATTGTCAATAGAAGTTGCATAAGAGGCACGAATAAAGCCTTCGCCACAACTGCCAAAAGCTGTGCCAGGAATTACGGCAATATGTTGACGTATAAGCAGTTGTTCAGCAAATTCTTCAGAAGAAAGACCGGTAGAAGAAATATTAGGAAAGATATAAAAAGCACCTTTTGGTTCAAAGGTTTTTAATCCCATGCTAGTGAAGCCTTCGTAAATTAAACGGCGACGGCGGTCATATTCGGCAACCATTTTTTTCATGTGTTTTTCACCATTGCGAAGGGCTTCAAGTCCAGCTATTTGTGCTGTAATTGGAGCACAAATCATGCTGTATTGATGAATTTTGTTCATAGCGTCGATGAGTGGTTCAGGTGCTAAGGCATAACCAAGTCGCCAGCCTGTCATAGCATATGCTTTAGAAAAACCATTAAGTAAAATAGTACGTTCTTGCATATCTGGTAAAGATGAAAAACAAATATGTTCATTATCATCATAAGTTAAATCGCCATAAATTTCATCAGACATGACAATTAAATCATATTTTTTGGCAAAATTAGCTAATGCTAAAAGTTCGTTTTTATCTAGGATAGTGCCTGTTGGATTGTTTGGATATCCGATGAGTAGAACTTTTGTTTTATCAGTTACATACTGTTCTAAATCCTCAGGTGTAACTTTGAATTCATTAGCAAAACTTGTTGGTACGGCAATTGGTTTGCCTCCAGCAAGAGTGGTACAAGCAGCATATGATACATAACATGGTTCTGGAATTAAAACTTCATCACCAGGATTTATAACGGCACGCATAGCAAGGTCGACTGCTTCACTAACGCCGACAGTTACGATTACATTTGTTTCTGGATTGTATTTTACATTGAATTTTTTATCATACATATGAGTAATAGCATGACGCAATTCAAACATACCCTTGTTGCTAGTATAAGATGTGTACCCACGTTCTAAGCCATATACACAGCTTTCACGAATATTCCATGGTGTTACAAAATCTGGCTCTCCAATACCTAAGCTGATTACATCTTCCATAGTGGAGGCGATATCAAAGAAACGGCGAATACCAGAATGTTTTGTTGTTTTTACTGTGTCGGATAAATATTGTTCCCAAATCATGGCGTAATCACCAACCTATGGTCTTTTTCTTTGTCATCAATAATGATGCCATCTTTTTTATAAGCTTTTAGCATAAAGTGACTGCGTGTAGAAGTTACGCCTTCAATAGTTGACAGACGACGTGCTACGAAATCAGCAATATTATTTAAGGTTTTACCTTCAATGATAACGAGTAAATCAAAACTGCCTGACATGAGATAAACAGTTTTAACTTCATCGAAGCGATAAATACGTTCGGCGATTGCATCAAAACCAAATTCACGTTGTGGTGTAACATTTACTTCGATTATAGCTGTTACGGTATTATCGCCATATTTGTGCCAATTAATCATGGTGTTATAACCGAGAATAATTTTATCTTTTTCTAGTTTTTTCATTTGTTCTTCTACTTCGTATTCACTGCAACCAAGCATAGTAGCTAAATCTTTTATGCTACGGCGTGCATCGTGTTCAAGTAGTTCCAAAAGTTCACGCATTTAAAATCACTCCAATTAATAAATTTATATAACAAATGAGCAAAAAAATAAGCCCTCGTCCGATAAAGGACGAGGGCTTTCCCGTGGTACCACCTTAGTTAGCAATAAAGCTCACTTTAAGCCGATATCGCTGGCATAGCGTCTGGTTTTGCCAGATGCTCACGGGTAGCTTTCCAATTTATCAACTTAACAGCTTGCACCGACCGCTGTCTCTCTGAAAGTTATCTAAATTGTACTTTTCCGCTCATTGCATTGCAAAATATATTATACTTATGTTATCACAATATCATATAATAAATCAAGAAGTTTTTTGGTAATAGACATTAATAAAATAAAAATTGTCGCAAGTAATATAACCTGCGACAATATAAGTTGTTTATAAATAATTAAATGAAAAGATGCAAGATGAGGTAAACAATACCACTTAAAACTGCAGAGCATGGAATTGTCATAATCCATGCAGTGAGCATTTGACGAGCTACATCCCAATGTACAGCTTTAACACGTTGAGCAGCACCAACACCCATGATAGAACCTGATACTACGTGAGTTGTAGATACTGGAAGGTGTAAAAGTGTAGCACCGAAAATAACGATAGCGGAGTTTAAATCAGCAGAAAAACCATGTACAGGTTGCATGCGGAAAATTTTACCGCCAACAGTTCTGATGATTTTCCAACCACCAACAGATGTTCCAAGTGCCATAGCACAAGCACAGAGGAGTTTTACATAAGTAGGAACATCAAATGTACCTATGTAACCACCACTTAAGAGAGCTAAAGTAATGATACCCATTGATTTTTGTGCATCGTTAGAACCATGTGCAAAAGCCATAAGTGCAGCAGATACAACCTGAAGTCTGTTACAGTTATCGTTTACTGTAGCTGGTTTCATAGCATGGCAAATAGCGAAAATAACATGAAGTGTTATCCAGCCAACACCAAGAGCTACGACTGGAGAAAGAACAAGAGATAAGAAAATATTTAAAATACCATATCCGTTTAAGCCCATAAAACCTACGGAGAAGACAACGGCACCAATAATACCCCCAACGAGTGCATGGGAAGAACTACTTGGCATACCAAACCACCAAGTGATTAAGTTCCAGATAATAGCACCAGCTAAAGCGGCAATGATGATTACTTCATTTACCATCGAAGCAGATTGAACAATATCGCCACCGATTGTTTTAGCAACGCCTGTACTAATCATAGCACCAGCAAAGTTTAAAACGGCTGACATGATGATTGCGACAGCAGGTGGCACAGCACGTGTCGATACACATGTAGCAATTGCATTAGCTGTATCGTGGAAACCGTTTACAAAGTCGAAGATAAGAGCTAAGGCAATAACAATAAATATTAAATAAGGTGCTTGCTCAAGCATATTTCATTACAACTCCTTTTAATGTGTCGGAAATATGTTTAGTTTGGTCGAGCGTATCTTCTAAGCATTGAAGAATATCTTTCCATTTTATAAGAGCGATGGCATCTTTTTCCATTTTGAATAAAGCAGTCATTTCTTTACGATATACAGTATCGCCTTCAATTTCATATCTTAAAATGCGATTAGTGGATTCAAGAATATTAATCTGGTTAGCACGGATATTTTTTAACAATGCAGTAGCTTTAACGAGTTCATCTGTTGCTTGAATTAAAAGTTTTGCAAGTTTAACAGGACCGTCTGTTTTTGGCTGACCTACTTCGTACATGATAACACGTTCTAAGCAACCATGAACGTTGTCAACACCATCATCTAAGCCGTAAGAAAGAGCAAAAATATCTTCACGATCAATAGGTGTAATGAAAATTTGGTTTAATCTTTGAACAGTATCAGCTGTAACTTTATCAGCTTGATGTTCAATTTCTCTGATTTCATCCATTTTGCTGTGAGCTATGCTATAATCTTCCATAACTTCGTGCATTACTTTTGCACCATCATGAAAATATTTAGCCTGTTGATTGAGCATGTCAAAAAATTCGTAGTGTTTGTTTCCAATGTCAAACATGATATATCCTCCAATAAATAATTTAACTTACGGTTAAACAGTATAGAATGCAAATGAGAAAAACAAATGAGCTACAGGTAAAATATCTGTAAAATAATAATAGAATAAAAGAAAAATTAATTTTAGTGAATTTTGCTTATAAAATCATAGATTTGATAGCAAAATAGATTAAATAATGGACATTGTGGATATTCTAAGGTAAAATATAGGTGAGTTTTTTTCTTAATTTACAGGAGGAATAAAATTGTCAGTTAAAAGATTATACGTTGAAAAACGCCAGGGTTTTGATGTTCAAGCGCAGAAACTTTATGCTGATTTAAATGAATTGTTTAAATTAGATGGAGTAGAAAAGGTGCGAGTTATTCGTCGTTATGATATTGAAGGATTGACCGACGAAGAATATGAGCAGACAAAACCTATTGTATTTTATGAACCACCAGTAGATGTAATTTATGAAGAAGAATTACCGCAGATTGATAATTGTCGTATGTTTGCTGTAGAAGCTCTGCCTGGACAATTTGACCAAACAGCAGATTCTGCTACTCAATGTGTTCAGCTCGTTACGCAAAAAGAACGTCCTGTTATTCGCAGTGCTAAAGTTATTGTTTTAGTGGGTAATATAGATGATGCGACATTTATGCAGATTAAACATTATTGCATTAATGCAGTAGAATCGCGTGAAGCTTCATTTGAAAAACCGCAGACATTGGCAATGACAATGGAAGAACCAGCTGATGTAAAAATTATGACTGGCTTTACAGCTTTAAATGATGAACAGTTGAAAAAACTGCGTACTGAAATGGGACTGGCAATGAGTGAAGAAGATTTTAAATTCTGTCAGGAATATTTCAGCAAGGAAGAAAATAGAGACCCAAGTATAACAGAAATTCGTGTAATTGATACTTATTGGTCTGACCATTGTCGTCATACTACATTTACAACAGCTATTGATAATGTAGTAATTGAAGATGGTAAATATGCTCCTACTTTAAATGCAGCGTATCAGTTGTATTTAAATGACCGTGAACTTTTGGGTAGAACGCATAAAGATGTTACTTTAATGGATATTGCTGTAATCGGTATGCGTAAATTGCGTGAAGAAGGCAAACTTGATGACCTTGATGTTTCAGACGAAATCAATGCTTGCAGTATTGTTGTTAAAGCGGATATTGATGGCAAACAAGAAGATTGGCTGGTTATGTTTAAAAATGAAACACATAATCATCCAACTGAAATTGAACCTTTTGGTGGTGCTGCAACTTGTCTTGGCGGTGCTATTCGTGACCCTCTTTCCGGTCGTTCCTATGTATATCAAGCTATGCGTGTAACAGGTAGTGCAGATCCACGTCGTAGTTTAAAAGAAACTATTAAAGGTAAATTACCACAGCGTAAGATTACACGTGGAGCAGCGTATGGTTATAGTTCTTATGGTAATCAGATTGGTTTGGCTACAGGTCAAGTTCATGAAATTTATCATGAAGGTTATGCTGCAAAACGCTTAGAAATTGGTGCTGTTGTCGCAGCGACTCCGAAAGAAAATGTAGTGCGTTTTGAACCAGAACCAGGTGATGTAGTAATTTTAGTTGGTGGACGTACTGGTCGTGATGGTATCGGTGGGGCAACTGGTTCTTCTAAAGAACATACTTTAGAATCATTGACTGAATGTGGAGCAGAAGTACAAAAAGGTAATCCTCCTACAGAACGTAAATTACAACGTTTGTTTAGAAATCCTGAAGTTAGCCGTTTGATTAAACGTTGTAATGACTTTGGGGCTGGCGGTGTAGCCGTTGCTATTGGTGAGTTAACAGACGGACTTGTAATTGAACTTGATAAAGTTAAGAAAAAATATGAAGGTCTTGATGGGACAGAACTTGCTATTTCTGAATCACAAGAACGTATGGCAGTAGTTGTTGATGCTGAAAATGCAGATAAATTTATAAAAGAAGCAGCTAAAGAAAACTTAGAAGCAACACTTGTTGCAACAGTAACAAAAGCTCCTCGTCTTGTAATGAATTGGCGTGGCAAAGATATTGTAAATATTAAACGTTCGTTCCTTCAGACAAACGGTGTAAAACAACATACAGAAGCTGTAGTAAAAATGCCACAGAGTAAAACATATTTTGAAACAGCAAAAGAATTTACAGGTGATGTAAAAGATGCATGGCTTGATACTTTAAAAGACTTAAATGTATGCAGTCAAAAAGGTCTTGCTGAACAATTTGACTCTACAATTGGAGCAAATACGGTACTTATGCCATTTGGTGGAAAACGTCAAATGACTCCAGCAGAAGGCATGGTAGCAACATTACCACTTTTACATGGCACGACAAAGACAGCAACAGCTATGACTTTTGGTTTCAATCCATATCTTATGAGTTGGAGTCCATTCCATGGAGCTGTATATTCTATTGTTGAAGCTATTACTAAAATGGTAGCTATTGGTGGCGATTACAGCAAAATTCGTTTAACTTTACAAGAATACTTTGAAAGTCTTGGTAAAGACCATGAAAAATGGGGTAAACCATTTGCAGCACTTTTAGGTGCACTTTGGGCACAGCATAAATTTGGTACAGCTGCTATTGGTGGTAAAGACTCTATGTCTGGTACATTTATGGATATGACAGTTCCACCATCTTTAATTGCTTTTGCACTTGATATGGTAGAAGCAGATAAAGTTGTATCACCAGAATTTAAACAAGCTGGTCATAAAGTTGTTGTTGTTCCAGCACAGCGTGATGAATTTGAAATGCCAGTGATGGAAAAACTTATAGCTAATTTTAAATTAATTCATAAACTCATAACTGAAGGTAAAGTAGTAGCAGCTAAAAGTGTTGGCATTGGTGGCGTAGCAGCAGCTATTACTCAAATGACTTTCGGTGAAAATCTCGGTTTTGAGTTTAATGGTGATTTTGATAGTGAAAATCTCTTTGCTTGTGATTACGGTACAATCATTTTAGAATTATCCGATGAAAGCGCATTAGATGAACTTGTAGCAACTGATGCTTATGAACTTGGTACAGTAACATTACGTCAATCTATTGTTTGTGGTGATGATATTATAGAACTTGATGAAGCAGAAAAAGCATATACGCAACCACTTGAACAGATTTTCCCTACACATGTACGTAAATCTACAGGTGAAACAAGAACTGCTGAAAATTATACGGTATCAAGTATTGTTAAGAGTTCATTAAGCTTTGCTAAACCACGTATTTTTATTCCTGTATTTCCAGGTACAAACTGCGAATACGATACAGCGAAAGCATTTGAACGCGCTGGTGGTAAAGCAGATACACTTGTAATTAAAAATTTAACTTCGACAATGGTTGAACAATCTGTAGAAGCTATTGTTAAAGGTATAAAACAGGCACAAATTGTAATGATTCCAGGTGGTTTCTCTGGCGGTGATGAACCAGATGGTTCTGGTAAATTCATCGCAGCTATGTTTAGAAATCCACGTATTACAGAAGCAGTACGTGATTTGCTTAAAAATCGTGATGGCTTAATGCTCGGTATTTGCAATGGTTTCCAAGCACTTATCAAATTGGGCTTAGTGCCATACGGCGATATAAAAGAATTAACAGAAGATGACCCAACGCTTACTTATAATGAAATCGGTCGTCACGTATCTTGTATGGTAGAAACAAAAGTAGTATCAAATCTTTCTCCATGGTTTAATAATGTAAAAGTTGGCGATATTCATCGTATTGCCGTATCACATGGCGAAGGTCGTTTCTGTGCAAGTGAAGAAGTATTAGCAAAACTTAGAGCTAATGGACAAATTGCAACTCAATATGTAAATGAAGATGGTAATATCTCTATGGATATTGAAGTTAATCCAAATGGTTCTGTTTGGGCTATTGAAGGTATTACAAGCCCAGATGGACGTATTCTTGGTAAAATGGGACATTCTGAACGTATTGGACAATATGTATCAAAAAATGTACCTGGAGCAAAAGACCAAAAACTTTTTGAAGCCGGCGTAGCTTACTTTAAATAATTAAGTAAAAAAATAAAAATGAGTTATCACACGATACTAGCGGTAGCTCATTTCTGTGTACAATATTTTTTTATTTAATAGTTGATAACGAGATTGTTATATGATACTATAAATTTGTTAAAAATTTTATAGTAATAAATTTTATAGTAATTAAAGCAATGAAGCTGTGAATAAATATTTTTATTCACAGCTTCATTTGTTTTTTAGGAGGAATGATTATGTTAAAAAATTTTTTAATTGTATCATTAGCTATGGGAACAATTATATTAAATAGTAATTGTGTTATTGTTTCAGCAGAGAATTTACCAGAAGTAAAGATATTAGCAACAGGTGGAACAATTGCAGGTAGTGCACCATCAAATACTCAGATGACTGGATATAAAGCTGGTGCATTAGGTATTGATACATTAATAAATGCTGTACCAGAATTAAAAGATGTGGCAGTCATTAGTGGAGAACAGATTGCTAACATTGGTAGTGAAAATATGACAGATGATGTTTGGTTAAAATTAGCAAAACGATGTAATGAGCTGTTATCAGATCCAAATATTAAGGGTATTGTTATTACCCATGGAACAGATACTTTGGAAGAAACGGCATATTTTTTAAATTTAACAGTAAAAAGTGATAAGCCAGTTGTTCTTGTTGGAGCTATGCGTCCAGCTACTGCTATTAGTGCAGATGGTCCAGTAAATTTATTAAATGCAGTAAAATTAGCAACTTCTCCAAAAGCGATAGGAAAAGGTGTATTGGTAGCACTTAATGATGAAATAAACGGTGCTCGTGATGTAACAAAAACTAATACGAGTAATGTAGCAACGTTTAAATCTCCTGAATTAGGCTTTTTAGGATATATTACAGATGGAGAGCCGTATTTTTATAAAGAAACAACACGTAAACATACAAAAGAAAGTGAATTTGATGTTAGTAATTTGAAAAAATTACCGAGAGTTGATATTATTTATACACATGAAAATGATGATAGAGTTCTTATTGATGCTTCAGTGAATGCAGGCGCTAAAGGTATTATTTATGCAGGCAGTGGAATGGGAAGTATTCATAAAGATGCTGAACCAGGATTAGTTGATGCACAGAAGAAAGGTGTAGTAATAGTACGAAGTTCTCGTGTGGGAAATGGTATGGTTGTTGCAAATTCAGAACAATACACAAAAGAACATTTTTTAAATGGTGATACATTAAATCCACAAAAAGCTCGTATTTTATTACAATTAGCACTTACAAAAACAAATGATTTAAATGAAATTCAAAGAATGTTTGATGAGTATTAATAAAAAAATGTGAAAGTGTTTTAAGGTTCTTTTTAAATGTTGGGGTTAATGCAGATAATTAATTTTGTTGCTACAATGAGTACATGTATAAAACTTGCGAGGTAAGGCGATAGTAAGTCTATGAGAATTAAAATTAATAATAGAAATACCCTTTAATTTTAGTAAAAATTATATTTGAAGCATAAATATCATTCCTTTCTAAGATGTTTTTAGCAATTATATTTTATCGAAAAGAATGAGATTATGCTTCTTTTTTTGCAAAAAATAAATGCTGAAGTAAAATAATTTCTCTTACCCCAACATTTATTATAGAACCTATATTTTTATAAAACTAATAAAAATGGACTATCACATAAATAATGCGATAGTCCATTTTTTCGTTTAGTTATAATGAAGCAGTAGGAAGTTCACTATTATCTAATTTACCTTTTAAGTCATTGTCAGTCATAGCGCAAACAGCGGAGTCTGACCAAACATTTTCTGCCGTTTCAATCATATCAATGATTGTATAAATCGGTAAGATGATACCCATTAAGCCGATTGGAGCTCCAATGGAAGAAATCAAAGATAAAGTTAAAAAATAGCAACCCATTGGTACACCAGCATTACCAATAGCTGCGATAACGGCAATAAAGAGCCAAGTTATCATTGTTCCCATGGATAATTCAAAACCAGCATTTTGCATAACAAATAATGAAGTTACCAAGATAAAAGCAGCACAGCCGTTCATATTAATAGTTGTGCAAATTGGTAATACGAAACGGGATACTTTAGGATTTACTTTTAAATTTTCTTCTGAACAAGCTAAAGTAACAGGCAATGTTCCTGCAGAACTTTTAGTGAATAATGCAACAGCGAGTGCTGGTGCCATTTTACGGAATACTGTAAGTGGATTTAAGCCACGAAGTAAGATGATGAGTGGTAATACAATAAAGATTTGAATAGCATTGCCACCGAGAACTACGAGTGTATATTTACCAAGAGCACCTACAATAACGCCAGCTTCAATCTGTGCGGATAATTGTCCAGCAAATGCAATGATACCGATTGGTAAAACATAAAGTAATGCACGGATAAGTGTAAAAGCTAGTTCTTGTAAACCTTGAATAACAGATAATAATTGTTCGCGAGCTTGAGTGCGTGGCATAAATGCTAAAGCAAGACCTACAGCTGCAGCAATTAACATAACGGATAATACGTTACCAGATACGAATGGTTGCAAAACATTATTTGGAATAACGGACAAGATGTGGTCATAATAAGAAAGCGATTTAAAGTTGTCCATAGGAACAGCTGATTGACCAGCATTGAGAAGGTCCATTGGCAAATTGCTTGGAGCAATCCATAAGTACAAAGCTAAGCCGATAGCAGCAGCACAAATCGTTGTAAGTAATGTATAAAATACTGCATGGAAGAAAATACGACTTGTATCTTTATTATTGCCTAATGCTGCAAGTGTAGTAATAACGGCTAATGCAATTGTTGGAATTGCGATAAATTGGAATAAGCGTGTAAATACTGTTGCAACGAAGTTAAATAATTCGTTCAACCAATGAATACCCATCCAACCTAAAATACCGCCTAAGATAAGAGCACCGAACCACAGTGCAAACTGTTTGCCTTGGTTTTTAGGCTTATTGGCACGTAATGCTTCTTGTGCTGTTTCTTTGACATTAGTTTGTTTTTTTGTGTCAGCCATAGCTAATCCCTCATTTCTCTTAAAAATTTTTAATTTTTCTTTATTTAGATATTATATCATAACGACAGAATTAAATGTATCTTGAAAAATAAAGAAAATTTATATTTTGATAAACAATTAATTCGTGCTTAAAAATATGAATTAATTTATACGAGTTTAATTTTTAGATGTCAATAGTTTTTTATTTAGATTAAATATAAAACGGATTGAAGGTTAATTTTTTGCGGTATGAAAATAGAAAATAGGCTATTGCATAATTATATACAACAGCCTATTTTGTTATAATACAGCGTTATTGCTACCTTTTTGATAACCTGTTAAGTCAATTGTTACAAATTTAAAGCCAAGTTTTTTTAATTGTTGATTGATTAATTTTCGAGTGGTAGGTTCAAGAATTTTGTTAATTTGGTCGTATTCAACTTCAATACGAGCTAAATTTCCATGATGACGTACACGCATTTGACCTTGAACAAAAGGGCGAATGACGGCTTCAGCTTGGGCTATTTGATTTAATCTTTCAGGAGTTATTTCGATACCATAGGCAAGACGAGAGGCAAGACAAGCAGAACTTGGTTTATTCCATACAGGCAAGGCCCATTCTTTTGCCATTTGACGAATTTCATTTTTGGTAATATGGAGTTCTAAAAAAGGTGATTTTACAATTTTAAATTCTTTTAAAGCAATCATACCAGGACGATAATCACCTTTATCATCTTCGTTAGAACCTTCGAGTAAATAGGAGATATTATGTTGTTGGCAAAAGTTTTCCATGAATTTAAAACGATTGATATGACAATAATAACAACGCATTTTGTCATTAGTAATAAATTTAGAGTCAGCTAAATCATCAAAATGAAAAATTTCATGTTTGATACCGATAAGTTTAGTAATATTTTGAGCCTCATGAATTTCAGATTCTGTCATAAGTGGAGAAAGTGCAGTTATAGCAATAGCTTTATCACCTAATGCAATGGCGCAAGCTTTGGCAAGAGTAGAACTGTCTACACCACCAGAAAATGCTATAGCAACTGATTTGTATGATTGAATTAAGTTTATTAATTGCTTAGTTTTATTCATGTTTAAGTTCCTCGTTTATTAAAAATAATGCTGTCTGTTGTACTTTTTTTAATGGCACATTATATTTTTTAGCAGCTAATTTACAATCTTCGTATTCGGCTGAGATATTTAAGATGGTATTATCTTTTCTAGCAATTTTACAACTTATTTTTCCATATGGGGTATTGATTGTTTTAAATTCTCTATCTAAGCTGTAACGAGTTATTATTTCCTCTCTAATGCCTAAAGTAGAAGTTTCAGAGAAGATTATATTAAGACATTTTTCTTTGTCTTTTGGTCGAATGAGTACAGATAAAGTATTGGCACAACGAGATTTTTTCATATAAATAGGTGTAAGCCAAACATCTAAAGCACTATTTTGAAATAATTTTTCAGTAATGTATTCATAGTTTTGTGGGTTAAAATCATCAATATTACAAGATAAAATGAGTAGTTTTTCTGTAATGTAGTTGTTCATAATATGCCTCTAAGATAAAATTTTTATTTTAAGTTTAACATTTAAAGCAGAATTGGAGCAACAACGAAGCCTAATGCTACAGATATAACAATTGAAATAAATCCAGGTAAGAAAAACGGATGGTTAAAAATATATTTGCCTATGCGTGTAGTACCTGTATCATCCATTTGGACGGCTCCAAGTAGTGTAGGATATGTCGGCAAAACAAATAGAGCAGAAACCGCAACGAATGAAGCTACGATAACAGGAACATAAGTAGTATTTTCAGGTGTAATACCTAATGCTACAATAACCGTTGGTATTAAAGCTTGAGTAGTAGCTGCTTGAGAGTATAAAAGCATACTAGCGAAGAATAAAGCTACTGCTAATAAAAATGGATAGGATACGACAAGACTAGAAGCTAATAATTTTATTTCTGGAATATGTCCTTTTACAAATGTATCACCTAACCATGCTACACCGAGAACGCAAACACAGGCTGAAAGACCAGATTTAAAGGTACTGGTATTTACTAAATCAGCTGTTTTGATTTTACCAAATAAAGTGATAAGGGCAGCGATACATAACATGAAGCTGATGATAGCATAGTTGCGAGATAAAATAACAGGGTCAATCCAACGAATATTATCTGAGATAGCAGTAGCATAAAATACAATTGTAATTACACCGATTAAAAAAATCCATACAGATAATTTTGCTCCTTTTGGTAATATTTGATTGTGATGTTTTTTTATTGTAGAGGAAACAAGTCCTCGTTGTAATCTTTCTTGATAAATAGGGTCAGAATTTAAATCTGTATTCATGAATTTTGTCATGATGAAAGCTGTAATCATGCAACCTAGGAAAGTAGTTGGAATACAAATAGCAAGTAGCATAGGGTATGAACAGCCAAAAGGTTCTAAAAAACCACTCATAGCAACAACTGCTGCTGAAACTGGGCTAGCAGTTATAGCAATTTGGCTAGCTATTACTGAAATAGAAAGTGGTACAGATGGTTTTATATTTTGGCCTTTGGCAACTTCCACGATTACAGGAATCATGGAAAAAGCGGTATGACCAGTACCAGCAAATATAGTTAAAAAATAAGTAACTGTTGGTGCTAAGTAATTGATATGTTTAGGGTTACGACGAAGAATTTTTTCAGCTATTCGTATTAAGTAATCTAAACCACCTGCTAATTGCATGGCAGAAATAGCGGCGATAACAGACATAATGATAAGGATAACATCCCAAGGTATTTGTCCAGGGTTAAGACCGAGACAGAGTGTTAGAATAACTACACCAAGACCACCGGCATAACCAATGCCCATACCGCCAAGTTTTACGCCTAAAAATATAGCGCCAAATAATACTATGATTTGTAGCATTAAAAATATGTCCATAAAAAAGTCTCCTTCTACAATTAAAAATTAATTTAATTCATACTATAATTAATAGATTGTATAATGAAGTGCAACACCTCAAAAAATAAAGTTTAAATCAAAATTTAAGGTACTTTTCTTTTTGTTTAGGGAAAAGTACCTTAAGAATTTTTACTTTATATTAGCGCATATGATTAATCATACTAGCAAGGCGACCTGCACCAAAGCCATTATCAATATTCATTACAGCAACACCAGCAGCGCAACTGTTGAGCATGGCAAGTAATGCTGAAAGACCACCAAAAGAAGCACCATAGCCTACGCTTGTAGGCACAGCAATAACAGGTTTATTGGCTAATCCACCAACTACACTAGCAAGAGCTCCTTCCATACCAGCGGCAACGATAATAACATTAGCACTGTCGATTAAATTTTTGCGAGCAAGAAGTCGATGAATTCCAGCAACACCTACATCAAAACAATATTCGACTTTGTTGCCCATAAGCTCAGCTGTAAGACCTGCTTCACGAGCTACAGGGATATCACTTGTTCCAGCTGTTAATACTAAAATAAAACGTTTTTCATCAATAGGAGAATTGTCACGTTTTATATAAATCATACGAGCAGCTTCATCATATAAAGCATTTGGTACTTTTTCTAAAACAGCTCTGTAATTTTCTTGTGTGGCACGGGAAGCGATAATATTTTTTTTATTATGATTGAATAAATCAAGGAAGATATCAGCAATTTGTTGATTAGTTTTACCAGCACAATAAATAACTTCTGGAAAACCTTGTCTATTAGCTCTGCTATGGTCAATTTTAGCAAAACCAATATCTTCAAAACTATCATTTTGAATTTTGGTTAAAATAGTTTCTTCGGTGATTTTTCCTGATTTATAAGAGTGAAGTAAATCGATTAAATCTGTATTGTTCATTATTTAAGACCTTTTTTCTTACGTTGATTGCGTTTATAACGGATAAAATAAAATAGACAAATAAGTATAATGAAGGTAGCGACAGCGAGACTGGCTTCGTGACCGACATCGAGCATTTTTTTCCAATTATCACCGAGTATCCAGCCAATATAGAGAATAAACATTGTCCATGGTAGGGAACCAATGAAAGTATAGACAATAAATTTTTTCATATTAACACGAGCAAAACCAGCAGGTAAGGAGATGAAAGTGCGTACTACTGGTAATAATCGACTGAAAAATACAGCTTTAATACCATATCTATCAAACCAACGTTGAGCGGTATCTACATGGGATTTTTTCATAAAAAAGTATTTTCCATAGTGGTCAATAAATGGTCTGCCACCATGTGAACCGATATAATACGTAATGATTGAACCTACCATACCACCAATTATACCAGCAATGGTAGCATGAAAAAACTCCATTCTTCCAGCAGAAATTAGATATCCGGCAAAGCCTAAAATTAATTCGCTTGGAATAGGTATACAGGCATTTTCAAGTCCCATAAGCACGGCTACAGCGACGTAACCCCAAGTGTCAATAAAACTTAAAAACATCGTTGAAAATTGTTCCATTAAGATTGTCCTTTCATGTATGCGATAATATATAGGTATAAATTAATATAGATTTAAGATACCCATACTATTAAGAATACCTAAAATACCGAATAAAATAAAGATACCAGAAGCAATTTTTTTAACAATTCTATCTGGAATATATTTGTGTAAAGTAGCACCAAGAGCTATACCAATGCCGTCTGCAACTAACATACCAACAGTTGTTCCAGCTAAAATAGTAAGAAGGTCAGCGCCGATTTGTGCAGAAAGAGCTACAGTAGCAAGTTGTGTTTTATCACCCATTTCAGCGATGAAAAAGGCAATAGCTACTGTCCAAAAAATACTGAAACGATTTTTTTCTGCTTCATTGCCAAGTTCATCATCTTTTAGTATCCATAAACCAAAAATAATAAAGGCAATAGAAGCGACGATTTCTACAATGTGTTGTGGTATAAGTGTGTTTAAATAAATACCAGCGACGATAGCGATAAAATGATTTAATAAGGTAGCAAATAAAACACCAAGCATTACTTTTTTCCAAGGATATTTGGCAGCGAAAGCCATTGCAAGTAACTGTGTTTTATCACCCATTTCAGCTAAGACTACCATAATAAAAGCTGTAGAAAAAATAACCATGTAAAAAAATCTCTCCTTAAATTTAATATATATACAGGCAAAAAGAAAAGACTTTTAGTACAGGCTATCATGCTTGGCGTGATTAAACTGTACTAAAAGTCTCACTTTTGATGAATACATTAACGAATAAGCCAGATGCAATGCATCAGTATGTTGACTTATTCTAATAGCTACTCCCTTTTAGCCGATACATTACCAATAAATTCATATATACACAAGAGATATAATACACAAAAATAAATGTTTTGGCAAGATATTTAGCCTTATTTTTGAGTAGCTTTTTTCATAGCAAAATATTCACGGTCAAGTATGCCGAGAATGATGAGATTTTCATAAACACCATCAGTTAAAATAGTTTCACGAATTAAGCCTTCGCGAACAAGACCAGCTTTTTCATAGACATGGAGAGCACGAGAATTATAATCCTTGCAATCGAGCCATGCTCTATGAAATTTCAAGTCGTCAAATGCCCAGGATTTTAACATTTCTAATGTTTCTTGACCATAACCTTTACCTTTTACATCAAGAATGATACGCGTCCATTCAATTTCTTTTGATGGATTATCCAGACCAGCTATCATCAAAAAGCCGACTTTTTTCTTGCCATCTATTGTTTCAATAATTAAATGTGTAGCAGATTTTGTATTAAGTGTTTGCATATGAACTTCACGCGTATAAGGAATGACATATTTAGCATTTTCAGGAATATATTCTACTTGCATGATATAATCCATATCAGCTTCGGTTGCTTGACGAAATCTTAATCTTTTACCTGTTTTTATTATTTTTTCCATAATATATTACCACCTTTAATATAATTGACCATTTAACAGTTTTTGAAACTTTTGCTAAATTTTTCTGATTTTTTAACTGACAGTTTATCAAAATTATAGTATAATTTTTTTAGTATAACAATTTTAGTATAATAATTAAGGAGGGATATAAGTGAATTTTGAATATTTGTTTGATGTATTATTAATTCCAATATGTATACAAGTTGGCGCCTTAATTATAGGCTTTTTAATTAATAGATTGATTAATCGTTATCTGCATAATAATATAAATCAAGGTTCTTGGCAATATATTTTTATAAATGCCTTGCGAGGATTACCAGTTTCATGGTGTTCAGGTGTTGGTTTATATTGGACAATAAATTCACTTGATATACCACCAACGATAAATAAATTATTATCGTATTTATTATTTGCAGTGATTGTTTTTACATTGACACGTGTTGTAGCGAGAACCCTTTCTGGCATTATTGATTTTTATACTGTTCGTGACCAAAATATGCCAAAAACGTCGCTACTGAATAATGTAATTAATTTTGTAATTTATGCTATGGGCGTTTTAATAGTGTTACAGTATTACGGAATTTCTGTTGCACCAATTTTAACAGCTTTAGGGGTCGGCGGTATGGCGGTAGCCCTTGCTCTTCAAGATACGCTTGCTAATGTATTTTCAGGAATGCATCTTATTTTGTCAAAACAACTTCGATTAAATGATTTTGTTAAACTCAGTACAGGTGAAGAAGGTAAAGTGACAGATATAACATGGCGATTTACGACGCTTCAATCTATTAGTAATAATGTTGTAGTAATACCAAATCAAAATATTGCTAAGGCTATTATTACAAATTATAGCATGCCAAGACAGGATATAACAGTTAGTATAGCAATTGGTGTAAGTTATGATAGTGATTTGGAAAAGGTAGAAGCTGTTTGTATAAAAGTAGGTACGGAAATTTTAGCAAGATTAGACCCAACAGTAACAGTAGCTCCAGTTGTACGCTATAATTTGTTTGCTGACTCGAGTATTAATTTTAATGTGATAATGCATGTTAGTGAATTTACTAATCAATATATTGTAAAACATGAGTTTATAAAAGCTATTACAAAGGAATTTCGTAAAGAAAATATAAAAATACCATTCCCAGTTAGAACTATTATAAATAGTAATTAATAAATAAAAAAATTTATATATTTTTATAAGAAAATAAATGAAGAATATTGATAATAGGATTTTTTATTTTGGTTTAGATTTGATAAGATATATATGAACAAGCAAATTAGCGATTTTAGGAGTAGTAAATTATAATGAAAGAATTTTTATCTGTACGTGGTAAAAAATTACTGATACAGATTTTGATTTGTACAATTATAATAGCAGGTGCATTAGCTATGTATGATAAGTTACATCTCTTGGCTGGTCTATTTACAGGCTATTTACTGGCTATAATTTGTATTTGGGTTATGGTTTATCGTACGTGGAAAGCATCATATCTGAGTGTGGGAAAAGCTAAAGGTCAAATGTGGCTTAGTTTAATCATGCGTTTGTTGATAATTTTTATAGTTTTGCGAACTGCTATAATGCGTTCGGAAGAATTGTTTTTTGCAACAATCGGCGGTTTTTTCTTAGCATCTATTGTATATATGATACACTTAATGATATTTGTTTATTATAAAAATATGGAATAATGTCGATTTGTTAGGCATTATCTACATATAGCCGGATTTTCCGGTGAAATATAAAGTAAAGAGAGGTGAGGACACTGTTACTTATGGACTGTATAAGCAGCAGTGGGGAAAATGCATGAAATCGGTGTGCGTGAAGTAGTCACTTTTGCTGGCATGCAATTTAACATTGAAACGTTAGAAATGACATGGCTAGCAATGGCAATCGTCATCATCATTGCATTTTTGGCGACAAGAGGTCTGAAAATGATTCCTTCTGGTTGGCAAAATGTAATTGAAATGATAATTGTTTGGTTAAATGAGCAGATTGGCAATACAATCGGTTCACGCGGACAGCTTGTGGCTCCATTTTTAATCACGCTGTTTCTGTTCTTATTGGTATCCAACTGGATAGGGCTTATACCGACGTTGGCATCGCCGACAAATGACTTAAATACAACTTTAGGTCTGGCACTTTTGGTAATAGTAATGTTGCATATATTAGGCCTTTATTATAAAGGTTTCAATTATATAAAACATTTCTTCCAACCGGTAGCTCCATTTGTTATTATCAATTTGATTGAAGAAATAGCAAAACCTATTACACTTGCTTTCCGTCTGTTTGGTAATATTCTAGCAGGGGAAATTTTAATTATAATTTTACTTCTGTTGATACCAATATGGATGCCGGTGCCTAGTGTTGTTTGGCTTGCATTTAGTTTATTTATTGGTGCAGTTCAAGCATTTATATTTACTATGCTCTCTATGTCTTACTTAGCTAATGCTATGAAAGACGATGAAAAACATTAATTAATATTTTTAAAATCTAAGGAGGATTTATTTCTATGGAAAACGCAATTATGGTTATGGCAGCATTGATTGGTGCAGGTATTACAATGGGTCTTGCTTCTATCGGTGCAGGTATTGGTGATGGTCTCGTTACTTCTAAATTTATTGAAGGTATCGCTCGTCAACCGGAAGCTAAAAATACTTTGTTCTTGAACACACTTATTTCCGTAGGTTTAATCGAAGCTATGCCTATCATTGCAACAGTTATTGCCTTGATTATGCTTTATTCTAACCCACTCATGCAATAATTTTAGTGTTTGATGTTTGGCATAAGGGGGCAATAAATTGATTGATATCAATATGACTCTTGTGGCTCAAGTTCTTAACTTTCTTATTTTAGTAGCGATTTTAAGAATAGTGGCATATAAACCAGTTATGAAAATGCTTAAAGTTCAAGCATTTATATTTACTATGCTCTCTATGTCTTACTTAGCTAATGCTATGAAAGACGATGAAAAACATTAATTAATATTTTTAAAATCTAAGGAGGATTTATTTCTATGGAAAACGCAATTATGGTTATGGCAGCATTGATTGGTGCAGGTATTACAATGGGTCTTGCTTCTATCGGTGCAGGTATTGGTGATGGTCTCGTTACTTCTAAATTTATTGAAGGTATCGCTCGTCAACCGGAAGCTAAAAATACTTTGTTCTTGAACACACTTATTTCCGTAGGTTTAATCGAAGCTATGCCTATCATTGCAACAGTTATTGCCTTGATTATGCTTTATTCTAACCCACTCATGCAATAATTTTAGTGTTTGATGTTTGGCATAAGGGGGCAATAAATTGATTGATATCAATATGACTCTTGTGGCTCAAGTTCTTAACTTTCTTATTTTAGTAGCGATTTTAAGAATAGTGGCATATAAACCAGTTATGAAAATGCTTAAAGCTCGTGAAGAAAAAATTGCTAAAAGTATTGAAGCCGCAGAAGCAGATGAACAAAAGGCTAAAGCATTGCTCGATGAATATAATAAACAGTTAGCTGATGCACGTAAACAAGCACAGGAAATTGTGGATAAAGCAATGAAACGTGCTCAAGAAGAACGTGACGCTAGTGTAGCTGAAACAAAACGTGAAATCGAACAAATGCGAAAAGCCGCAAAAGAAGATATCGCGAGAGAACGCGATCGCGCAGCAATGCAGTTGCGTGCAGAAATGGTGGCTTTATCTATGCAAGCAGCTAGTAAAATTATTGCTGCTAATATGAATAATAAAGCAAATGAAAAAATGGTCAGCGACTTTATTGACCAATTAGATAAAGATAAAATAGGTGGATTGCCATGCTGAATTTACAGTTAGCAAAAAAATACGCTATGGCAATGTTTGAGCTTGCTCAAGAAGAAAATAAATTGGTTGAATATGACAAGCAGTTAGATGAAATTAGACAGCTTTTTGCCACTCAGCCTAGTCTAAAAGCTTTTATGGGCAATCCGCAAATTCAGCCAAAAGCAAAGAAAGAACTGCTAAATAAAATTTTCGGTGATGATATCGAAACGTCAGTGCATAATTTTATATTATTGCTGGTGGATAAACGTCGCATTACTATAATCGAAGAAATCGTCGGTGAATATCAAGCTCTGTCTAATGAAGTTTTAAATATTGTGGTAGCACATGTTACTACTGCTACTGTTTTAAATGATAAACAACAAAAAGCCTTAACTGCAAAATTAGAAGCTATTACCGGCAAACAAATTCAGCTGAAAATGCATATTGATAAGTCTATTATTGGCGGTGTCGTTGTAAAAATAGGCGATAAGTTGATTGATGGTAGCGTAACCAGCAAGATTAAATCTTTACAAAAGCAGTTAATGGCAAATTGAGTTATTTAAGTGGGGTGGCAGAGTCGTTATGAAAATGAATCCAGAAGAAATAACAGCCATTATCAAAGAACAGATTAAACATTATAATGTTGATTTAAATGTTGATGATGTTGGTACTGTTATTGAAATCGGTGATGGTATTGCACATATTCATGGATTAGACAAAGCAATGGCAGGAGAACTGCTTGACTTTGGTAATGATATATATGGTATGGTCCTGAACCTTGAACAGGACAATGTCGGTGCTGTTTTATTGGGTGGCGACACAAAAATTAAAGAAGGCGACATAGTAAAACGTACTGGTAAAATCATGCAAGTACCAGTTGGCGAAGCTATGATTGGTCGTGTTGTTGATGCACTTGGTCGTCCAATTGATGGTAAAGGTGTTATTAATACAACACAGACTCGTCCTGTTGAATATCCAGCTCCGGGTATTGCAGACAGAAAATCAGTTAAAGAACCACTTCAAACTGGTATTAAAGCTATTGATGCTTTGGTTCCAATTGGTCGTGGACAGCGTGAACTTATTATCGGTGACCGTGGTACAGGTAAAACAGCTATTGCTGTAGATACAATTCTTAACCAGAAAGGACAGAATTGTATTTGTATTTATGTAGCTATTGGTCAAAAAGCTTCTACTGTAGCACGTGTAGTTAAAACTTTTGAAGAACATGGTGCTATGGAATATACAATCGTAGTTGCAGCAACAGCTGCTGATAGTGCACCACTTCAATATATAGCACCTTATGCTGGTGTAGCTATGGGTGAACATTTTATGTATCAAGGTAAACATGTACTTTGCGTATATGATGACCTTTCTAAGCATGCAACAGCTTATCGTGCAATGAGTTTGTTACTTCGTAGACCACCAGGACGTGAAGCATATCCGGGGGATGTATTCTATTTACATTCTCGTTTACTCGAACGTGCTGCTAAATTAAGTGATGAACTTGGTGGTGGTTCTATTACAGCACTTCCAATTATTGAAACATTAGCAGGCGACGTATCTGGCTATATTCCGACAAATGTTATTTCTATTACAGATGGTCAGATTATGCTTCAGACAGAAGCTTTTTACTCTGGTATTCGTCCAGCTATTGATGTAGGTCTTTCCGTATCTCGTGTAGGTGGTAGTGCTCAGATAAAAGCAATGAAACAGATTGCAGGCCGTATGCGTCTTGACCTTGCTCAGTATCGTGAACTTGCAGCTTTTGCACAGTTTGGTTCTGACCTTGATAAAGCTACTAAAGAACAACTTGATCGCGGTGTTCGTATGGTTGAAACATTAAAACAGGCACAATATTCACCACTTAAAGTTGAAGAACAAGTGCTTGTAATTTATACAGCAGTACGTGGTTTCTTAACAGATATTCCTGTTGATCAAGTTGTTAATTTCCAGAGAGATTTCCTCAAGTTTATGAATTCTAATCATCCGGAAGTTGGTCAAACAATTGCTGAGCAGAAAAAATTGGATGATGCGTTAGAAGCATCTATTAATAAAGCTATTGAAGAATTCAAATCCACATATTCATATAATAAATAAGCAGCGAGGTGATTTAATTGGCTAGTTTGCAGGACATACGCCGCAGGATAAAAAGCGTAAAAAATACACAGCAAATCACTAAAGCCATGAAAATGGTTGCTGCTGCCCGTTTGCGCCGTGCTCAAGAAGCGGCCATATCCAACCGACCTTATGCTGAAAAAATGTATGAGGTTATTGCCGATGTAGCCTCTAATGCAGGAAGTTTTTCACATCCTCTGCTGGAAGTACGTGAAGAAGGTAAGACTTTATATATTGTTTTAGCTTCGGATAAAGGTCTTGCTGGTGCTTATGCAAGTAATGTATTTAAAGAAACAATTGCACATATTAAAGACAAACAAAATACTTCTATTATAGCTGTTGGTCGTCGTGCAAAAGAATATTTTACATCACATGAATTTGATATTGTAAATTCTTTTATGGGATTTACGGAACGTCCAGAATATCAAAATGCCCGTCAGATAGCACTTGATGTTATCGAACGTTTTACAGAAGGCAATTTTAAAGAAGTATATTTAGTATATACAAGATTTGTTTCTGCCATTTCGGCAGTGCCACAGGTAATAAAATTATTGCCGTTTACAGCACCAAAGACCTCTAATACAGAGATTACTGCTGAATATATTTATGAACCATCCGCTCAGGAGGTACTTGGCTATTTATTGCCACAATATATTGTTACAATGATATATGCGTCATTATTACAATCAGCAGCTAGTGAACTCAGTTCACGTATGAATGCGATGAGCAATGCAACAGATAATGCTGAAGAACTCATCTCTAAACTTGATTTGCATTATAATAAAGTACGTCAGGCTGGTATTACTCGCGAAATTACTGAAATCGTGGGTGGTGCAGAAGCTCTGAAGTAAGGAGGTTTCTAAGTGGCAAAAGGTAAAGTTGTACAGGTCATTGGACCTGTCGTTGATATAGAGTTTCCGGCAGAAGCTTTGCCGGGAATTTTGAATGCGGTAACTATCAAAGGAAAATCAGGTGACATTGATATTGATTTAGTCGTTGAAGTTATGCAGCATTTAGGAGATAATGTTACACGTTGTATAGCCATGAGTTCTACAGATGGGTTAACACGTGGTATGGAAGCAGAAGATACAGGTTCTCCAATTAAAGTTCCAGTTGGTGATGCTACGTTAGGTCGTGTATTTAACGTACTTGGTAAAACAGTTGACCATGATGATACTCCGGTTAATAATAAGGAATTTTGGCCTATCCATCGCCCAGCTCCAAAATTTGATGAACAAGAAACATCTACACAGATTTTGGAAACTGGTATTAAAGTCGTAGACCTTATTGCTCCATATTCTCGTGGTGGTAAAACTGGTTTATTTGGTGGTGCAGGTGTAGGTAAAACAGTTCTTATTATGGAACTTATCCATAATATTGCAACTCAACACGGTGGTTATTCTGTATTTTCAGGTGTAGGTGAACGTACACGTGAAGGTAATGACCTTTGGAATGAAATGAAAGAATCTGGCGTTATTGATAAAACAGCACTTGTTTATGGTCAGATGAATGAACCGCCAGGAGCTCGTATGCGTGTAGCACTTACTGGTCTTACAATGGCAGAATATTTCCGTGATGTACAAAATCAGGACGTATTATTATTTATTGATAATATTTTCCGTTTCATTCAGGCAGGCTCAGAAGTATCTGCACTTTTAGGTCGTATGCCATCTGCCGTTGGTTATCAGCCAACACTTGGCACAGACGTTGGTTCATTGCAAGAACGTATTACTTCAACGAAAAAAGGTTCTATTACATCAGTTCAAGCTGTATATGTACCAGCAGATGACTTAACTGACCCAGCACCAGCTGCAACATTTGCACATTTGGATGCTACAACAGTTCTTTCACGTCAAATTGCTGAACTTGGTATTTATCCAGCTGTTGACCCACTTGACTCAACTTCTCGTATTCTTGACCCACATATAATTGGTCAGGAACATTATGAAGTAGCTCGTGGTGTACAAGCTATTTTACAGAAATACAATGAACTTCAAGATATTATTGCTATTTTAGGTATGGAAGAATTATCTGATGAAGATAAACTTACTGTAGCTAGAGCACGTAAAATCCAGAAATTTTTATCTCAACCATTCTTTGTTGCGGAACAGTTTACAGGTACACCAGGTAAATATGTACCATTAAAAGAAACAATTCGTGGATTTAAAGAAATTTTAGCAGGTAAATATGATGACTTGCCAGAAAGTGCCTTCTATATGGTTGGTAGTATCGATGAAGTTGTTGAGGCAGCAAATAAAATGAAGAAAGAGGGATGATTTATGGCTAAAATAAAGCTGGAAATTATTTCTCCCAACAAAGTAGTATATTCTGCTGATATAGATATGCTCATTGTACGTTCAATTGGCGGAGACCTTGGTATATTACCAAAACATGCTCCACTTTTGGCAGGACTTGTGCCACATGCTATGAAAGCATTAATTGACGGAACGGAAAACCTTATCGCAGTTAGTGGTGGTTTCATGGAAGTACAGCCGGATAAAATTATTGTACTAGCAAGTGCAGCTGAACTTCCTATTGAAATTGATATAAATAGAGCTAAAAGAGCATATGAACGTGCTAAAAAACGTCTGGAAGAATTTAATAAAAATCCAGAAGTTCATGTTGACATTGATACGCTCCGTGCTCGTGCAGCTATGGCACGTGCTAAAGCTCGTCTTGTTGCTACAAAAACAGATGTTGGCTAATCTGGTCAATAAATGATTTAATAGCGGTTGATAGCATTAGCTACAACCGCTATTTTCATTTTAGGGAGGTGAAATAATGATTAGCATGAATATAAAAAATATAGGAGATTTATCATGGAATGAAGATATAAAATATTGTTTAGATTTTTTTCAAAAACACGATATGAAAAACTATAAACCAGGCAGACATACTACAGATAGAAAATATATAAGTTTACGTATAGATGAATATGAAACACAGATAGCACAAGATAGATATTGGCAAGCGCATAAAAATCATATAGATATCTATATTTTAATTTATGGACAGGAGCGGATTGATGTAAAAGATATAGCTGATTTAAAAACATATCATTATGACCGAAGTGGTGATACTATGATGATAGAAGAAACAAGACCTAATAATATCAATTTATTGACAAAATATGGCGATATGGTAATTTGCTATCCTAATGAAGCACATAAAACAGGTATTCATGTAGAATTGCAAAATAAATTTAAAGTTGCATTATTTAAAATTGATATAAGTGCATTATAGTGATAAATATGTATTTTTAGTAGTATAATATAAAAAACTAATTATTTAAGTAGATAATTTTAGGAAAAGAGGAAAAATGATGAGTAATCATATTGAAGCTAAAAAAGATGAAATTGCTGATGTTGTACTTTTGCCAGGTGACCCATTGCGTGCAAAATACATTGCGGAAAAATTTCTAGAAAATCCAATATGTTATAATCATATCCGTAATATGTTTGGCTATACAGGAACATATAAAGGAAAGAAAATAACAGTACAGGGAACAGGCATGGGAATACCATCTATTTCCATTTATACACATGAATTAATTTGTGATTATAATGTAAAAAAATTAATTCGTGTAGGAACTTGTGGTGGTCTAAAAGATGATGTACATGTGCGTGATGTAGTAATTGCACAAGGAACGACAACAGATAGTGGTATTGTAGTTAGAACCTTTGGTGCAGGGCTTCATTATGCTCCACTTGCTGATTTTGAACTTTTAGGCAAAGCATATCATAATGCAAAAAAAATGAATATTCCTGTAAAAGTTGGTAATGTTTATTGTCAAGACCGTTTTTATGATGAAGAAGTGGATTTGCAAAAACTTATTCAATACGGTTGTTTGGCAGTAGAAATGGAGTCTAGTGCACTTTATATGTTAGCGGCTCGTCATAATGTTAAAGCACTGGCAATTTTTACTGTAAGTAATCATTTATTTACGGGAGAAGAAACGACAGCAAAAGAACGCGAACAATCTTTTGATGATATGATAAAAATTGCACTTGAAACAGCGATTAGTGATTAATGAACGTGAATTTTGAGAGAAAAAGCAGGCTTTGAAAATATGTCTGCTTTTTTTTATTAAAATATTGACAAGTGTTATTATAAATATTATTATAATACTTGTAATAATTAAACGGGAGTACTAAATATGAAAAATTCAGCGGATATTCGTAAGGTTAATAAAAATAAAATAAGACGTATTTTATGGCAAGGTGGAGAATATACAAAGCAAAATCTTGCTTTAAAAACAGGTTTAAGTGTTGCTACATGTAATACATTATTAAATGAAATGGAATTAAATCAAGAAGTTTGTGGATATAAACAACAGTTACAAGGTGTAGGTAGAAGTACCGTTATGTACCGAATTAATGAAAGTTATAAAACTATATTGTGTGTTAGGGTAGAGATAATTAAAAGAAAAAAAGTTTTACGTTGTTCAATATTATCGACATTAGGAAATATAATTTATTATGATGAAAATACATATGAATGTTTAAATTATGCTGTAATTGAAGATGCTATAAAGAAAATCTGTGATAAATTTACAAGTATAGCGCAAATTGTTATAGGTTTACCGAGCGTGGTAGAAAATGGCATTATTCGTCATTGTGATATTGAAGAATTGGAGAATGAACCTTTTAAGGAAAAAATAGAAAATAGTATTGACTGTCCTGTATATTTAGGAAATGATATGCATTTTAAAGCGTATGGATATTATAAAAAATCGGGAGTTGATAGCGACATTATTACTTTAGCATATTTTCCTGAACATGTTTTGCCTGGTGTTGCGACAGTATATAAAGGAACAATAATAAAAGGAGCTAATCAATTTGCAGGAACGTTGGCTTTTTTGCCGTATGGTATTGAACGTGAAAAACAAATACAATTATGGGAAAAGGGGAAATGTTTTTCGCTAATGATGCAGATAATTCTTTCGATAATTGTATTGATTAATCCAAATATGATTATTTTTACTGGTGATTTAATTGATGAAAATTTATTAGATCAAATAAAAACAGAGTGTTCAAAGATTATTCCTAAAGAAAATATGCCACTTATATATTTTAAAGAAAACGATGATATATATTATCTTACAGGTATGTATCAAAAAGCGTTAGATTTAAGAGTTTTGATTAAGATTTGATAGTATTAATTAATTAAATAGGAGGGATTGTTCATGTCTAAAATTTTAGTGATAACGGGAAGCCCGCGTTTATATGGAAATAGCGATATGTTGGCGGAGGCATTTATTAAAGGAATTCATAGGGCAAATATACATGATGTAAAGATTTATAATACCTTGTGGCGAAAAATACAAAATGAAAATGATGAGGAAAAAGATTTTACTTCGTTAATAAAATGGGCAGATACGTTGGTGATTATAACTCCGTTACATTGGTTTAGTTTTTCACCGCAGATAAAAATGTTATTGGATAAAGTCTGTGTTTTGGTAAAAGAAAATAATTTATCAAATATAAAAGATGTTTTTTTAATTGGTTATGGCGATACTAAGTATCATGAAGCTTTTAACGGTCTTATAGAAACGTATGAAAATATTGCTCGATATCAAAATTGGAAAAATAAAGGTTGTTTTATTGTACCTAATATTTGGAAAAAAGGTGATGTAAAGAAATATAAAGTATTGGATACTGTAGAGAATATAGGTAAAGAATTTTAAAAAAGCATAAAAAAGCACTTTGAAAGTATTAATCTATTATCAAAGTGCTTTTAGTATTTTTTAATGACTTGTTTCGATATTAATTTTTTCTTTTGGTATTATGAGTTCCTTACCACAATGAAGGGCAACAGAAATAGCAAGAACCATTAAAGCAATAGCAATAATCAATTGTAGACCATCAACTGCAAATACAAATTGACCAGCTGATATTTTTACAATGATACCATAAATCGCTTCAACAAGTGCTGTAAGTGTTACACAAAACATCATAATCATAGGAATATAGAGCATAAAGCCTTTGCGTCCTGTAGTTTTTAAAAATACGGCTAAAGAAATTAATACAAGTGCTGAGAGTAATTGATTAGCAGCACCAAATAATGGCCAAATATTCATATAGCCACCGAGACAAAGTAAATAACCAAAAACAAGAGTTATAATTGTAGCGAAATATTTATTAGTGCAGATTTTTTGGAGAGTATTCATTCCCAAAGGATTATCTACAGTGAAAAGTTCTTGAAAAGACATACGACCAATGCGGGCAACAGCATCAAGTGTGGTAAGAGCAAGAGCTGATACACACATAGTCATTATACAATTAGCGATGTCATGCGGTAAGCCAAACATAGAGAAAAATCCGGCAACAGCAGTAGAAAAAATCTGAAATGGTGTACCTTCTGGTAAATGTCCACCTGTAGCAACTGAGCAGACAATTACAAGTGAAACAACACCGAGAACTGACTCAACGAGCATAGAACCATAGCCGACGAATAAAGTATCTTTTTCATTAGATAGAGTTTTAGATGAAGTTCCAGAAGATACAAGACTATGAAAACCGGAAACAGCACCGCAAGCAATAGTGATAAATAAAATTGGAAATAAATCTTTGCCAGCTACAGTAAAGCCGACAAATGCTGGCATATTGATAGTAGGATTTACGACGATAACACCAACAACGCCACCTAAAATCATGGCGAGAAGTAAAAAGGCACTTAAATAATCACGCGGTTGTTTTAAAATCCACATTGGCATTACAGCAGCTACAAATATATAGAAGAATACAATATAAAGCCAGCTCATGCGGTCGAGATAAATTGGATAAGCAATGCCGATATAAAGCATGATGAATAAAAGAATAATACCAATAATGAAGCGTAATTTTTCATTCGGTTTTACTTTTTTGGTGAATATACCAAAAGCTATAGCAACAAAAATAAAGAGCATGGAAATGGAAGCAGCAGCAGCATTTGGTGTAATAAGAGAACCATCATTTGCAAATCCATTAAACGTGTTGGCTACAATATCACCGAATGCGGCAATGACAAGTAAACTAAATAGCCAACAAAATAAAAGAAATAGGCGACGACCTGTTTTTCCTATGTATTGTTCAATCAACATGCCCATAGATTTTCCTTGATTTTTTACTGAAGCATATAAGGCTGTAAAATCTTGAACTGCACCAAAGAAAATTCCGCCAAAAATAATCCATAAAAAAGCAGGTAACCAGCCATACATAGCAGCGATAATAGGACCAGTTACAGGGCCAGCTCCTGTGATAGATGTAAATTGATGAGAAAATACGGTGAATTTAGAAGCGGGCGTAAAATCCTGTCCATCTTCATAGACATAAGCAGGCGTTTTAGCTTTCGAGTTAAAACCCCAAGTTTTTAAAAGCCAGCGACCATATAAACGATACGCTAAGAAAAAAATTATGATAGCAGAGCCGACAAGCATTATACCGTTCATTTATAATATTCCTTTCTGTTATTTAATGTTGATAAAATATTTAATATCTTTGTCTTTTTAGATAAGATATATTAAATATAATTCAGTTGTCGAATACTTAGTATAGCATTATCATATATTAACGTCAATCAAAAATATGTAAATGTGTAAACCGAAAGTGTTAAATTGACAAAAAATACAACTCATGCTATGATTGAGCTATTCAGTTTTGGAATACAATTAAAGTAACGTTTAAGTCCTCCTCTCAAATATCAAATGTGTGGAAGATTTTATTTGTTTTTTAGTTTACTCTCCGCACTGATTTATATTTTATTTATAAGGAGGATTCTCAATAATGGGAACAGGTACAGTTAAATGGTTCAATTCTGGTAAAGGTTATGGTTTTATTACTAATGATGACGGTTCTGGCGATTTATTTGTTCATTTCTCCGCTATCAATTCTGAAGGTTTTAAAACTTTAGAAGAAGGTCAGAAAGTAACTTTTGATACAGAAACAGATAGTCGCGATGCAAGCAAACTTCGTGCTGTTAATGTTACAGTAGTGAAATAATTTTCGTAGCAAGACAAAGAGCAATCAAATGGTTGCTCTTTTTTTGTACATAAATTTATTTTTTGAGGAGGTTTTTTATGGAATTTAGATTGATAAATTGTCAAGCATCACAAGATTTATATAATCAACTTCCGCTTAAAGTTGAAGTGGAAAACTTTAGTAATAATGAAAAAATTTTTTATCTGTCTAATAAATTAAGTGTAGAAAATACATCTACTCCGTCAACTGTAGGTGTAGGAACATTGGCTTATTCTAGACCGTGGGGTAATGTAGTAATGTTTTATGATAGTTTAGTACCAAATAGTGATTTATATGAATTAGGAAGTGCTATATCTGGCGAATCTTTGATAAGAAATCTATCTGATACTGTTACTATAGAAAAGGAAGATAATAATGAATAGACGGGAATTTATTAAAGTAAGTGGAGCAGGTTTATTTACTTTATTTTTAAGTGGATGTGGCTTATAAATGCTATCTGGAGAAGATTTTTGCTATAACAGCACAGATAAAAACAATAGTTGACCGTTTTTATTCAGTAAGGTAGATTACATTCAAAAAAATCAGTATTATTGACAGCAGGCGGTAGTAATACTGATTTAAGTTAGCGCCAGGTTGTCCGAATAGAGAAGCAATAGAAAAAACAGGTTTTCCTAATCAAGCTTATCAATTAGGAGCAAGTTTATGATTATTATTGACTTATAGATAACTTTAAATTGTATTATAAGAATGTAGATATAAAAATTTTTGCCGATTTCTATTATAAAAATCGGTTATTTTTTTAAGCGATGGTTATCGCCCCATTCACACATCATATCTAAAATAGGAATTAAGGATTTGCCACGTTCAGTTAAACTATATTCAACTTTAGGTGGAATTTGAGGATATTCTTCTCGATGAATGAGTTTATCAGCCTCTAATTCTTTTAATGAAGCAGATAAAGTTTTATAGGAAATATTGCCAATATACCGCTTCATTTCATTAAAACGAACAATATTAAATTCCATAAGTGTATATAAAATTGTCATTTTATATTTTCCATTAATTAATGATAAGGTATAACTAAAGCCGGTTTCGTTAAGATTTTCTTGAGAAATACAGCGCTTGTTCATGAATATACTCTCCTTTAAGTAAGTATTATACTTTAATGTTAGTACTTGTTAAAAGTCTTATTATTGCTATAATTATAGTAATAGAAAATAATAAAGTCAATTTTATAAATAATTTTTTTAATATTGTGTGCATTTATTAGGAGGCATTATTATGAGTAAAAAAATTGTTGTGATTACAGGTAGTCCACGCAAAAATGGTAATAGCTTTGCTATGACTAAAGTTTTTATTGAAGCATTAGAAAAGAAAGGACACCAAGTAATACGTTTTGATGCTGCAATGAAAAACGTAGGCGGTTGTCATGCTTGTGAAACTTGTTTTAAAACGGGAAAAGCTTGTTCTTTTGATGATGATTTTAATGAAATAGCTCCTAGTATTTTGTCGGCAGATGTGGTTGTATTTACAATGCCCGTGTATTGGTATAGTATTCCAGCACAAATAAAAGGTGTAATTGATAAAATGTATTCGTTTTGTGTAGCAGGAAAAGATATAGCTGGTAAAGAATGTGCTGTAATTGCTTGTTGTGAAGAAGAAGATATGTCAGTTCTTGACGGTGTAAGAATTCCTATTGAACGGTCAGCAGCGCTTTTAAAATGGAAAATGATTGGCGAAGTATTAGTCCCTGGTGTATTAAATATTGGTGATATTGATAAAACAGATGGATGTAAAAAAGCTATAGAATTAGCAAATAAAATTTAAATGGAGAAATAATAATGAGTAAAAAAATTATAATATTAAATGGCAGTCCGCGTAAAAACGGCAATACTTCTAGTTTGGTTAAGTCTTTTATAGAAGGGGCTAAAGAAAGCGGTAATATTGTTACAGATTTTTTGCTTGATGAAATGAATATTCATGGATGTAAAGGTTGTTTTGGTGGTGGAAAAAATCCTGATAGTCCATGTGTGCAAAAAGATGATATGGATAAAATTTATCCTGTGTATAAAGAGGCAAATATTGTAGTTTTAGCAACGCCACTTTATTATTGGACAATTAGTGGTCAATTAAAATCTGCTTTTGATAGATTGTTTGCTGTAGCAGAATGTGATAAAAATTATGCCAATCCGAAAAAGCAATGTATACTTTTGCTGGCAGCTGAAGGCTATGGTTTTGATGAAACTTTGTATTGGTATAATAATTTAGAAAAACATCTTGGTTGGCAAAGTATAGGAAAAGTACTTTGTGGTGGTGTAATGAATATTGGTGATATAAAAGATAAAAAAGAATTACAAGATGCTTTTGCGCTTGGAAAATCTATACAATAAAAAAGAGATTATTGCTTTTCGATATTAAAAATGAAGAGCAATAATCTCTTTTTATTTGTGATATGTGAAATTAAAAAATAGAAGGCATAATTAACAATGTTCGATAGTAGAACCGAGATATTTATTGACGATTTCTACAGCGCAATAATCGCCACACATAGAGCAAGCAGTTGTGCCTTCTGGATTACGAGAAGCACGTTTTTCGCGAGCTGTTTGTGGGTCGATAGCAAGGTTCATTTGAGCTTCCCAATCAAGCTGTTTACGAGCTTTTGCCATGTTTAAATCCCATTCTTTAGCGCCTGGAATACCTTTAACAATATCAGCAGCATGGGCAGCAATTCTCGTTACGATTACACCATCTTTAACATCTTGGTTATTTGGTAAAGCAAGGTGTTCAGCTGGTGTTACATAACATAAAAAGTCAGCACCATTGGCAGCCGCCATAGTTCCACCGATTGCAGAAGTAATATGGTCATAGCCAGGAGCAATATCAGTAACAAGTGGGCCAAGTACATAAAATGGTGCATTATGGCAAAGGCTTTTTTGCAATTTCATATTAGTAGCAATTTGGTCAAATGGTACATGACCAGGGCCTTCTACCATTACTTGTACTCCTCTATCCCAAGCACGTTTTACAAGTCCGCCTAAATTTAAAAGTTCTTGAATTTGAGCATGGTCAGTAGCATCGGCAAGACAGCCAGGACGAAGACCATCACCAAGGCTCATGGTTACATCATATTTAGCACAGATATCTAAAATATCATCATAACGTTCATAAAGTGGATTATTTTTTTCATTGTATAACATCCAGCCAGTAATGAAAGAGCCACCACGGCTAACAACATCCATATAACGACCTTCAGCGCGCATACGATTGATAACATCCATAGTAACACCACAATGAATAGTCATAAAATCTGCACCATCTTTAGCCTGTTTTTCAATAGTATGAAGTAAGTCTTCTTCCGTCATCTTTACAATGGCACCATGTTCTTTAATAGCTGTAACTGTTGCTTGATAAATTGGTACAGTACCAACCATAACGGTAGAATGGTCTAAGATAGCACGACGAGAAGCATCAATATTGTTACCTGTACTTAAATCCATCACGGAATGAGCGCCAGCAGCAATAGCAATATTGAGTTTTTCAATTTCAGGTTCAGGGTCAGGAAAAGCACTAGATGTGCCAATATTAGCATTTACTTTAGTAGATAAACCCTCACCTACTCCGTATGGATGTAAGTTTTTATGGTTAATATTGGCACAGATACAAATAGTACCATTTGCTACACGTTCTTTAAGGACATTTATATCCATTTTTTCTTCTTGTGCTACGATTTTCATTTCATCAGTAATTTTGCCAGCTCTAGCAACTTGCATTTGAGTCATTGTCATTAGAAAGTCCTCCTAAAATTTTTATGTAAAAAAAACCGGTTTGCAAGTCGCAAACCGGTGATATTTTCCGTTTGCCACTTCCCTACGCTGGTATTAGCCATGTCAGGTTCTAAGGGTCAGTTTTTAACTTCTCAACCTTATCGGTTCCCCTAGTGGTATATGAATAATATATAGTGTTGTTATTATAATCTTATTATAGTGTAGCAAAATTACATCTAAGTGTCAAAGTAGCAATTCATCCTCTACTTTAAAAGAAGGAGACTTTTTGTTGCTTTAAGTTAAAATTGTGCATCATGAAGCCAAACGTAGCGTTCATCTTCACAACGGTCAGTTTGAAGCCAAGGATTGCCGTCTAAATGACGTATCATCCAGCAAGTATACATTTGATAACCAGGAGCTACAGCCTGTGGATGTAAGCAACCGCCTGGGATAGCGGAGAAACTACCATCTGTGCTTTTGAATACTTCATCGCCAACGAAGCTTGCGCCAAATCCTTCTGGATGGTCAAATTTGAAGTAATAAGTTTCTGGTTGTGGATGTCTATGAGGTAAATAACCGGACCAATTACCACGGTCATTTAATACTTCACCAAGAACCATATTGGAATATGGAGCGATGTCATGGTCGAAGATAGTATTTACGCGACGTTTTGCAACGTTACCAAATTTACCAACGCAAGAATAACCCCAAGGTGCATCTTCTGGAGCATAAAGTTTTGCAGGGAATTGTTTTTCGTTTTTAGTGCATTGAACAAGAATTTCAGCATCGCTATCTGCTTTAACGATAACTTTTGTACCACCGCAAACATGAACACACCAAGGACCTTCAGTGAAAACATCTTTTCTGGAAACAGCTTTTTCTTGTCCATCGAAAACATAAGTAATTTTACCAGCTAAAAGTAATACAGCAACTTCTTCACCTTCACGGCAGAAAGTTCTTTCTTCGCCAGCTTTCATCTTGTAGACACGAATATCCATCATCATATCGCTATATTCGTTGTCATAAGTAGTAAGAATTTTTTCGCCAGAAGCATCAAATTCTGGATAACCAAAAACTTTTTTTGTCATTAAAAATCTCTCCTTTATATAATAATGAATTTATATGATTTAGCGTTTATTTCTTTTAACAATTGTATTATAAACCAAAAAATACCAAACGTAAATATTAAATGTTAAAATTTGGATATATTTTTTGCATTTCTTTATTATATTTTGATTAAGTTTTAAGGTGTAATTAATAATGTTTTGATAAAATAAAAAGCTACTTTATCAACATTTAGGAAATGCTGTTACAAATCAAGGCTATTCAGATTGGGAGACAACAAAAATTGAAATCTCTATTAAATCTATGTGGTATCGTTTTAATCGCAAAGATGATGATTTTTGTATTGAATGTTCAACAGATGGAAAGATATTTCATCAAATGCGTATTTGTCATATGAATAAAGGCAAAGGAAAAATTAATTTTGGAATATATGCTTGTTCATCTGAAAATTCATCATTTAAAGTAATATTTTCTGATATATAGTTGACAGAATGTCAATGGTTGGTACATGATAGGTAACAACCATTGAGTTATAAAAGAAAAAGGATATACGCTAAGCATATCCTTTATTTTTGTGTTTATGGTGCGACTGGCGTGAGTCGAACACGCGACCCTTTGCTTAGGAGGCAAATGCTCTATCCGTCTGAGCTACAGCCGCAAAATAACTAAGCTAAATTTTAGCACAATTATAATATTGTGGCAACTTTAATTGTTAATAGGAGCACCAATAGGCCCTACTGAACCAATTGGATTACTAACCCCTGTTGCTGCTGGTGATGTTACTGTTGATCTAGTAGGTATTGAAGTTGCTGTATTAGTTGATGAAGTAGTAGATGTAGTTGTTTTTGCTGTAGTATTAGCTACAGGATTATTGAGTTGATAGCGGAATACCCAAGATGGATTTTTAGCAGCATATGCTTTTATTTTGCCAAATTCTACATCTTCGGTACTTTCAGGAATAATGGAATGAACACCTTCTACTTTAGCTGTTTGGTCAATCCAACCTGTTTGAGCTGACCAAAAATGATATTTTAAAGTTTGAGCTTTTAAAGATTTGACATTGTATTGTTTTTTCATAAATTGGATAGAAGAAACGTTGCCATTAGTATCTTTATTTTCTTGCCAAATCCAAACAAAAATATCATTGTCTATTTGACGCATAGTAGCTGTATCGGCAGCGCTATCACCAGATGAGTCATCCCATAAAGTGAGCCAACGGTTTTTGGAGATTAAACGGGTACCTTCACCTTTGTTAAATACACGGTCAACAATCATGGTGTAAAATTTTTCATCAAATGATTGGGAGTTAATGTCTTTAATAACAGGGTTTGTGTATTTCAATGTATATAAAGGTGTATCGTCTTTATCATAAAAAATTTCTTCCATATAACGTAAAGTACGTTCTTGTGGATTAATTTGAATACGAGCAAGACTATACGTAAGTTTATTTGGGTCATCGATAGGCAATTTCATATTATTAATAGCTTCAGCAGCACCACCTGGTGCATAACCAGTTTTTATCCAATCTTCAATACAAGTAGGAATGTTATTTTGACTAGATACAGTTATAATACGAGTCATAGAGAAGTATTTACTGTATTTGTCATCTGAACTAATCCAATACCATTCAGAGTCATCAGCAAAGGATACAGAAGAATGAATTAAACTGAAAACCATTAAAATAGCTAAACAAATTACACTTTTCAATAATCGCATAAAAGCACCTTCATTCACAAAAATTAGTCTAAAATTTTATAAGTAAGAGAAAATTACTTAATAATATTATATCAAAAACTATTTAATAAACAATAAAAAAAAGCCTCTTTAGTAAAGAGGCTTAATGAATTTTTAATTTTTAAACAAGCGGAAACTTGATGGTGATCGTTGTTCCTTTGTTCAATTTACTAGAAATAGTAAGTTGAGCGTGATGGTATTCAGCAATATGTTTTACGATAGCAAGACCGAGCCCTGTACCTTCAACATTAATTTGCGAACGAGATTTGTCTGCTCGATAAAAACGTTCAAAAACATGTGGTAAATCTTCTTCAGAAATGCCGATACCGGTATCTTTTATAGATAAGGCAATATGAGTTGATTTTCTTTTTAAAGAAACATTGACTTCACCATTTGGTTTATTGTATTTAATAGCATTTTCAATTAAATTAAATACAAGTTCGTCAATAAGTTGGCGAACAGCAGTTATTTCACAGTTAGGAGTAGATGAAAAATTGAGTTTCACCTGTTTCTTCAGTGCTTTATCATTGAGATATAATATAGTCTGCTTGCATACAGCAGATAAATTTATTGGTTCTTTCATGAAGGAACTATTTTTTTCGTCTAATTGCGATACCTTAATAATATCTTGTACTAAGTTTATTAAACGTTGAGCTTCTTTGTAGATTTTACTAGCGAATAATGGTACATCATCAGGGCGTACCATATTGTTTTGTAATAATTCAGCAAAACCAGAGATAGAAGTAAGTGGTGTTTTTAGTTCGTGAGAAACATTAGCAGAAAATTCTTGGCGCGTTTTTTCAGCCATACGTTTTTCTGTTATATCAACAAAGAGAATTACTGCCCCTTTTACCTTGTCGTTTTTAGTTACAGGACTGGCAATAATTTGATATGTTTTATTTTTCATTGGCAGATAAAATTCTTGTCGTTCACCATTCATAACGGCTTGCGTAGCCTGATATAATGCATCATTGTTTATTAAGGTAAATAAATTCTTATCAATATAATTGATTTTTTTATCGGCATTTAAAATCTCTAGTGCACTGAAATTGACTGAAAGAATTTTATAAGAATGGTTGATAAGAATTAGTCCTTCTTCAATATTGTTAATAATTGTTGTAAATTCACGTTGTTGATTTTTTAATTTTTTCATTTGTTGTCTAATTTGTTCATTCTGATTTTCTAAGCGTAGTAGCATTGGATTTAGTTCTTCGTAGAGGTCATTCATTATTGGATGTTCAAGATTTATTGCATTTATTGGAGCGATTATATTACGAGCCATACGGCGTGCTGCTAAAAGTGATATAGCATAAATGGCAAGCATCATAGCAAATAAAATTGGTAAAGAATCACGTAGCATATCATAAGCACTGACATTAGTACGGGATAGGCGCAATATAGTACCATCATTTAATTTTAGAGCGTAATAATACGTATTACTACCAAGTGTGGTAGAAATGCGATATGCTTCACCGACACCGATATCAAGTGCAGATTGTATTTCTGGTCGCAATAAGTGGTTTTCCATCTGTGATGCTTCGGCACTATTATCAAATAAAATATTGCCATTAATATCAATCCAAGTAATACGTGTCTGTGTATGTGTATTATTTAAAAGTTTTATAGGGTCGCTTAAATTATGATTAAATACATAAGTTAAATATACAGCTTCATCCTTAACTTCTTGTTTAGTATGTTCAAAAAATAAAGGATAGCATAAAGTAAGTGTAAATATAAATGTGCAGACAACGGAAAGAGAGATAAGAAAACACATATAATGAAAAATTTTCTTTTTCATATTCATAAAATTATTCCACTATTTTATAACCGACGCCACGAATGGTTTCGATTAGTTTGCTGGCAGGACCAAGTTTGTGGCGTAGTGTTTTGATATGAACGTCAACTGTGCGCGTTTCTGCTGCGTAATTATAGTCCCAAACTTCGTCCATGATTTTATCACGAGAGATTACGATGTTTTTGTTTTTTAATAAGTAATACAATAGTTCAAACTCTTTTAAAGTTAAAGTAACTTCATTGTCATTTACATATACTTTATGGAAATCATAATTTAATTTTAATAAGCCATTACCAGCTGTTAAATCGTTATTGCCAGAAATGGAAGTCGGCATTATTTTATTGCTACGGCGTAAGACCGCTTTAATACGAGCAATTAATTCCATAACCCCGAATGGTTTTGTTACGTAATCATCTGCTCCGTTATCAAGACCAGTGATTTTATCATATTCACTACCACGAGCTGTTAACATAATGGCAGGTAAATGTTCTGTTTGAGGACTTTTACGCAATTCATTTAAAATGTCGATACCGCTTATACCTGGCAACATAATATCTAGCAATACTAAATCAGGCATATTATCTTTAAGTGCGGGAAAAAATTCTTCCGCATTTACAAATCCGTGTGCTTCAAATCCAGAAGATTGTAGAGCGTAAATGACTAATTCACGGACACTTTCATCATCTTCAACACAGTAAATTTTTTTCATTAAATAAACACATCCTTTCAAATAGATATAATTATTTATTGTGTTAGTAACGTATTAATATGTGATATTTATTCATCAAATAAAAAAATATATCGCTTTGGTAAAATAAGCAGAGTTTTATGAATTTAACTGACACAATAATTACAATTTCATTATAGAGTAGAATATGAAAACTTTCCGAATATGTATAATTAGTATAAGAGTTTTTGTTATTTATAACAATAAGATAGTAAAATTTTTTACAAGATTTTTACCTAATTACTTAGTTTAAAGTATATCAATAGAAATTAAAAAAGCATTGTTTTACTATTTAGTAAAACAATGCTTTTTTAATATGCCCATAATGCCGTTATCTTTTATCTGCCTAGACCTGCGTGTGCAGGTGGGTATCCTGGACTTTAGTTTTGCTATTCGCTCAAAGACGATTCAGCATCCCTAAAATCACTTTCCAGATTCCCGTTTAATAAAGAGTAAGGTTAGACAATAATGAAAGACCTACGTACATTGCAGGCATAATCCGTTATCAACTACTAATAATATAATAGCATAAAAATGAAATTTATTCAATGTTTTGACGGATAATGTATTCAGCATTTGGGGATAAAATAGCTTGCAGATAATGGTATCCTCAGTTAAAATAAATATAACGTTATTGATTAAAGAAGGGATTATTTTATGGAAAATAAATATAGTGTAGCCATTTCATGTCATGGTGATTTAGGATATATGGAATACAATGAAGATACAAAAATGGCAAACATCGTACTTGCAAATGAAGAGGCAAAAAAACGTGTTGATGATTTCTTACACACAGATTTAACTATACAAATACCGCACGAAACATTGCATGATTTTACTACAGTTACAATTAAACCATTAGAAAATGTAGATAGCTTAGAATTAGCACTTACGCGTTTATGGGAAACAACAGAAGTTCATGTGGATTGGAGTCGTCCTGTAGATTATGTAAAAAACGGTATTCGTAGCTTAAAAGATTTATAAGATATAAAAAGCAGAAATTTTAACACTTAGATGTAATTTTGCTACACTATAATTAGTTGATAATAAACCGTGGAGCACACAGGGATAGCTCGTTGATACTGTATTCAGAGAATACTTGAGCGAGAAGCCCGCCTCTATGCAATATATAGGCGATGGGAGTATGTCACAACAGTAGCATTACTTGACAAGTAGATTAAAATAAATTATACTGGACTTGATATTAAATATTAATCTTACAAGATGAGTTTTTAGAGATTGATAAAGATATACTTTATCAATAAAGTTGTAAGAGTATGCGAAAAAAATTTGATATTAAAATTAGAAACAAGGGCGTTTCATTGTTATTTATGGCAATGGAATGCCCTTTTTGTTTAGTAGGTGGGATTTTATGATAAGACTAGAACATGTAGAAAAATATTTTGGTAATCTTCATGTATTAAAAGATGTTAATTTAGAAGTAAAAGAAGGAGAAAAATTAGTTATTATAGGGCCATCGGGTTCAGGAAAATCGACGACTGTAAGGTGCATGAATTTTTTAGAAGAGCCTACTAAGGGAAAAGTCTTTATTAATGGTGAACAATTAACACATAAAAATAAGACAAATATTATAAAAAATAATATATCAATGGTTTTTCAACAATTTAATTTATATCCTCATTTGACAGTTTTAGAAAATTTAACATTAGCTCCTATAAAATTGCATCATAAAAGTAAAAAAGAGGCTGAAGATTTAGCCTATCATTATTTAGATGTAGTAGGATTAAGAGATAAAGCACATGTTTATCCTTTAACACTTTCAGGTGGTCAACAACAACGTATCGCTATAGCGAGATCTTTATGTACTCAATCAAAGATTATTTTATTTGATGAACCAACATCAGCATTAGACCCTGAGACTATTCAAGAAGTTTTAGACGTTATAATAAAGTTAGCAAAAGAAGCAAATATTACTATGGTTGTAGTAACACATGAAATGGGATTTGCTAGACAAGTGGCAGATAGAATAATTTTCATGGAAGATGGGCAGATTATTGAAGAGGGTTCACCATCTACATTTTTTGATAATCCTACTAATGAAAGAGTTAAAAATTTCTTAGGAAAGATTATTCATTAAAAATATATAAATAGCAAGGTGTGAAGGAGTGCAATTATTTATGAGAATTTGGAAAATATGGGTAGTAGGAATTTTAACAATATGTATGTCTGCTATGATATTAGCAGGCTGTGGAAGTGATACTGAAAATAAATCAGCATCAAATTCTAGTCCAAGTGATGTACAAGAAATTATAGATAGAGGCACTTTAAAAGTTGGTGTAAAAAATGTAACTAAAGGTTTTGGTTATGAGGATCCGGCAACTGGTGAATATTCTGGATTAGAAATTTCGTTAGCCCAAAAATTGGCTGAAAGTTTAGGGGTAGATGTAGAATTGACTCCAGTAACAGCAGCAACAAGAACAGCTTTACTTGATTCTGATGATATTGACTGTGTAATTGCTACATTTACAATCACAGATGAAAGAAAAAATAGTTGGGATTTTACAACTCCATATTATACGGATCATGTAGGCGTATTAGTGGAAAATTCTTCTGGAATTAAAACTTTAGCTGATTTAAAAGGTAAAATAGTCGGTGTATCTTCTGGCTCTACTTCTGCAAAATCTTTAGTAGAAGCAATGATTAAAGCAGGTGTTATTCCTAGTGATAGCTATGATGCTAAAACATTTGACCCAGCAACATGGACAACAGATGTAAGCTTTAAACAATATGATGATTATCCAGCAATTTCCACTGCTTTAAGTGCTGGTGATGTAGATGCATTTTGTGTAGATAAATCTATTTTAGCTATTTATAATACAGATGGTCGTTCTTATATTGAAGAAGAATTTGCACCACAAGAATATGGTATAGCAACTAAAAAAGGTTCTGGCTTATCTAAAGTTGTAAATGATTTCGTACAAAAGAGTTTGGAAGATGGCACGATAGATACATTGATTACTGAAAATAATTTAAAATAAAATGTAAATTATAAGGGATAATGTAATAAATCTAAAGCTTTATATGGCTTTAGATTTATTATTATTCTGTGGCATTTGTGTAAACTATGAATTTATGATTGATTTTAGTGGTGATGTTTATGGAAGAAATTTTTTCTAAAAATGATTGGTTAATGATATGGAATTATAAAGATACGTTTATTCTAGGTTTTTTTAATACGTTAGAAACAGCAATCATCGGTATTATTTTGTCATTGATTATAGGTATTATAATCGGTTTAATGGGTACAAGCTCTAATAAAGTTTTTCGTACAATAAATCGCATTTATGTCGAAATAATTCAAAATACTCCATTGTTATTACAATTATGTGTTTTTTATTATGTATTAGCTTTTTCGGGATACAAAGTAAGCATTTTATTTGCAGGTATAATATCTTTAGGTGTTTATCATGGAGCTTATATGGCAGAAGTTTTTCGTGCTGGCATAAGTTCTATACCGAAAGGTCAGTTTGAAGCTGCAACATCACAAGGATTTAATTATATTCAGAAAATGTATTATATAATTTTACCACAAAGCATAAAAATTATATTACCGCCAATGGTAAATCAGGTTGTTAACTTGATAAAAAATACATCTTGTTTATATATTATAGGTGGTTCTGATTTGATTTCTCTGACATATAATTTTGTTACAGGTTCAACTACTGGTGGAGCGTATGCACCAGCTTATATTGTATGTGGTATTTTGTTCTTTATCATTTGTTTCCCATTATCAACTTTAGCTACTGTATGGGAAAATAAATTAAAGAAAAAAGATGTAATGGTATGATAAAAGGATGTTTTAATTATGAATGAATTTTTAGCGAGTTTATCTATATTAGAAAAACCGGCAATTTTAGTATATATATTAAAAGGTGTTGTATTTACTTTAATAATTTCAGTAATAGCAGTATTTTTAAGTATCATATTTGGTTCTGTATTGGCTTTAGTACGAAATTACTGTACATCAAAGAAAAATGTTATTTTTAAATGGTTGGCTACCATATATATTGAAGTTTTTAGAAATACACCGTTATTATTTTGGATTTTCATTGGAATAATTATTATTCCTGTTCCAAGCCTTTTTGCACATAGCATGTTAGGTTTGTCTTCTGTAGAAACTAAATTATTATTTAAAGCTACATTAGCTTTAACATTATTCACATCAGCTGTAATTGCTGAAATAATTCGTGGCGGACTTAATGCTATACCAATAGGTCAATTTGAAGCTAGTTATTCGCAAGGTTTCAATACTTTTCAAACAATGGTATATATAGTTTTACCACAAGCATATAGAAATGTAGTGCCGACCTTGTTGAGCCAAGTAATAACAACGATAAAAGACTCTTCATTTTTAGCTAATGTAGCGACGATTGAGCTAATGTCATGTGTAAAGAAAATTTTGAGTAACGCTAGTTTGTACAACGGAACAAATACAATAAATGTATCTGATGTATTCGTATTGTTTGGCTGTGCAGCGCTTATATATTTTATAATAAATTATACGTTATCCTGCGTAGTTAGATATTTACAAAATAAGAATAAACAGGAAGCATATGTATAATGAAAAGCACTCCAAAGGTTGAGTTAATACCCAAACTTTTGGAGTGTTTTTCTTATGAAAGATAGTTTTGTATTGTTAAAGTTCTATAATAAATGCTGAGGTAAGAGAAAGTTCTCTTACCCCAGCATTTATTTTTTTTGTGTCGCACTTCATTATACAATCCATCATAACATAAAAATTAGATTATTTAATTTTGTCCAAAATGGTTAAAGACTTAATAATATATCTTAAACTTGAAATATATACAGAAAAACCGATATAATAAACATGTAAGTTGAAACTGGTTATTCAATAAGGATTAATTTTATGAAAATAAATAAACGTTCAAAATTTATAATTAATAAGCTTATAGAAACAGAGAATTATATTACTGCCAGTGAAATTGCTGAAAAGCTACAAGTAAGCAACAAAACTGTAGTTAGACAATTAGATAGTGTGGAAAAAATTTTAATGCAGTATAATTTATCTTTAGAGCGCAAAACTGGCAAGGGAATGCGAGTAATTGGCACTTTAGAAGATAAAGAAAAACTTTTGGCTTTAATTGCTGAAAAAGCGAATACTCAACATGAGTATTCACCAACGGAACGCTGTAATATTATTTTGAGCCAACTATTAAAATCACAAGAGCCGATAAAACTCATTGCACTTTCGCAACTTTTAAATGTAACAGATGCGACAATTAGTAATGACTTGGATAAAATTGAGCCGTGGATAAAAAGTATGAATATGAATTTAGTTAGAAAGCCTGGCTTGGGGGTTTATTTAGAGGGTTTAGAGAAAGATATACGCAAGGCTATAATTAGTCATATTTATGAAAATATTCACGAACAAGATATTTTGAATTTACTTTACAGTAAGAAAAAAAAGACAAATGAGTTAGTAAGTGATGCCGATAAATTTTTACTGGATTTAGTAGATAAAAATATTATCCAAAAAGTAGAAGATGCTGTAAAAATAACAATGCAACAACAAAGTAATTTATCAATGAATGCTTTTTCAGGACTTGTTGTTCATTTGACATTGGCAGTACAAAGGCTTTTAAAGGGAGAAACAATTAAGATTGATACTGCTTTTTTGGCAAAGATAAAGCAGAAAAAGGAATTTAATATAGCAAAAAGCATTGGAGAAAATATTGAAGATGTTTTTCAAGTTAAAATTCCAGAAGAAGAAACAGCTTATATTACAATGCATCTTTTAGGAGCAAGAAATAATTATGAGCATGATGTGGATATTCAATATAGTAGTTTTCATTTGATTAAAATTGCTAAAGATATGGTGAAAATTGCTCAGCAAGAAAGTGGCATTTCATTATTGAAGAAAAGAAGATTGCTAATTGGTTTGTATAAGCATTTGAAACCAGCTGTTATGCGAATAAAAATGAAGATGGAAATTAGAAATCCACTGTTGCAAGAGATGAAAAAAAAATATCCTAAATGGATGGCATTGGCTAAAAAAGCGGCGAAACCTTTGGAAGAAGAGCTTAAAACTATTTTGCCTGAAGCAGAAATTGCTTACCTAGCAATGCATTTGGGGGCTGCATTAGAAGAAGTTAATCTGCAAGAGCAATATTTTAAAGTTTTAGTAGCTTGTCCTACGGGTATAGGAACTTCCAAATTGTTAGCTACTCAGCTAAAAAGAGAGTTTTCTAATTTAGAAATTGTAGCGATTGTATCAGCTGTGAATGTTGATTACGATTTTTATAAACATGAAAATGTAGAGTTTATCATATCTACAGTGCCAATAGAAAATGCAAAATTTCCAGTAGTTGTAGTTGATTTTATGCTGAACGAAAATGATAAGGCAAATATTATTCATCAAATGAATATATCTACGACATTGAAAAAAAATGTCGAACCGATAAAAATCAATTATAAACTGATATATAGATTAGAGAGAATTAATAAATATATAAAGTATATAAATGAAGTTTTGACAAATTTCTTCTATGATGAGTACATAAAAATAGAAGATATTGATGAGCTTTGCATGAAAGTAAGTCAGGTTATATCAAGAGAATTAGAGAGAGAACTTTTATACTGTGATTTGAAAAATCGTGAAAGCAAAGGTAGTACCGTTTTAAATAAGTTGATGATTTTGCATACGAAATCTAAAGTAGTGAAATCACTTCATGTCGGTGTAATAAAATTGCAAAACGAATATATGCTAGATAAAGACAGTATATCCACGGTATTGGTATTATTGGCACCGGATGATGCTGAACAATCAGCATTAGAAACAATAGGATATATATCAGAAAGTTTACTAGAGAGTTTGAATTTATTAGATATATTATATGAAGGTTCATCTAAAGAAATTTATGATGAATTAGAGAAAATATATACTAATTATTTTAAAGAAAAATATAAAAAGATAATGGAGGGTTAATTATGACTGAAGCAAGTAAAACAAGTGTAGCTCAAGAAAAGATGCAAAAATTCGGTAGATTTTTGAGCGGTATGGTAATGCCGAATATTGGCGCGTTTATTGCTTGGGGTTTACTTACAGCATTATTTATTCCTACAGGTTGGTTGCCTAATGAATATTTGGCTGCAGCTGGTGCACCGATGTCGAAATGGTTAATCCCATTACTTATCAGTTATAGTGGTGGTAGTGCGATTTATCAGCATCGTGGTGGTGTTGTTGGTGCAATTACAACAGCAGGTATTATCGCAGGTTCTGAAATTCCAATGTTCTTAGGAGCTATGATTGCGGGTCCTTTTGGTGGTTGGATTATTAAAAAATTTGATGATGCGTTTCAAGATAAAATTCCAACAGGTTTTGAAATGCTTGTCAATAACTTCTCTGCTGGTATTTTAGGCGGTATCTTAGCAATTCTTGCTTATGCTGTTGTAGGTCCAGTTGTAAGTACAATAAGTGAACTTTTGCGTGAAGGCGTTGAAAGTATCGTAGCAATAGGTCTGATTCCTCTTGTATCTATTTTGGTTGAACCAGCAAAGATTTTGTTCCTCAACAATGCTATTAACCATGGTGTATTTAGTCCAATAGGTATTCAGGAATCTCAAGAAGTTGGTAAATCTATATTCTTCATGATTGAATCCAACCCTGGTCCTGGTTTTGGTATGTTACTTGCTTTTTGCTTGTTCGGTAAAGGTATGGCAAAAAGTTCTGCACCTGGTGCAGCAATCATTCACTTTTTAGGTGGTATTCATGAAATCTACTTCCCATATGTACTCATGAAACCTTCCCTTTTATTAGCAGTAATTCCAGCTGGTATGTGTGGCGTATTTACACTTAATTTCTTAAATGGTGGTCTTATTGCACCGGCTTCTCCAGGTAGTTTCTTAGCTATTTTGGCAATGACTCCAAAAGGGGCATACTTTGCTAATATTTCAGCAGTTGTAGTTGCAACCGCAGTATCTTTTGTAATTTCTTCCGCAATTTTGAAAGCATCTAAAGATGATGGCGGTTCATTAGAAGCTGCTCAGCAGAATATGAAAGATATGAAAGCTCGTAGCAAAGGAAAAGCAACAAGTGCAAATCTTCCAAAAGATAATGTAGTTGTGAGTGGTAGTGAACTTAAACGTATCATGTACGCATGTGATGCAGGTATGGGCTCTTCAGCAATGGGTGCAAGTGCACTTAGAAATAAACTTAAAAAAGCAGGTTATGGCTATATTTCCGTTAAAAACTGCGCAATTGGTAACATTCCAAAAGATACTCAACTTGTAGTTTCTCATGAAAAATTAGCTGAACGTGCTATGGAAGACTCTCCACAGGCAGAACATATCTTTGTACAAGACTTTATTAAAAATGATGTATTTGATATCATTTTAGCAAAATTACAAAATCAAAACGCAGAAGTTAAAGCTGAACCAAAAGTAGAAGAAAAACCAGCTGAAGAAACAGTTCCAGTTCAAAAAGCTGTTGAAGATGAAACAGTATTAAAACGTGCTAATATTAAACTTGGTTTAGATAGCGTATCTAAAGAAGAAGCAATTAAAATGGCAGGTACACTTTTATATGAAAGTGGCTATGTAGGTAAAGAATATATTGAAGGTATGCTTGCTCGTGAAAGAGATGTAAGTACATTCATGGGTCGTGGCATTGCCATTCCACACGGTGAAAATGCTGTAAAAGAAAGTGTTAAAAAATCTGGTATCGTAGTATTACAATTCCCGAAAGGTGTAGATTTCGGTACAGGTAAAGCTCATCTTGTAATTGGTATTGCAGGTAAAGGCGATGAACATTTAGCAATTTTGGCTAATATTGCGATTGCTCTTGATGAATATACTGATGAACAGATGGAAGAATTCTTTAACACAACAGATAAAGAAGCTTTATATACTTTGTTTACAAAATCAAACGATTAATTAAAACATATGGTGCTGATTGACAATAAAAGGATTTGTTTAGTATTTACAAAGAGCTTTATTGTCATCAGTTACTATATAGTAGCATGAATTTGATTAATAATTAAAAATGGGGGTATTTTAGATGAAAGCAGTACATTTTGGTGCTGGTAATATTGGCAGAGGCTTTATCGGTGAATTATTATTTGAATCTGGTTTTGAAACAACTTTTATTGATGTTGTTCAGCCAATAATTGATTATATCAATGCAAATCATAGCTACGAAATGTATATAATTGATAATAATTACGAAAAGAAAGTTATAGAAAATGTAAAAGCAGTTTCTTCTATAACTGATGAACCGTCTGCTATAGAAGCTATTTGTGAAGCTGATATCATTACAACTTCCGTTTGCGTAGATAATTTAGATAAAATTGCACCAACACTTGCTAAAGGTTTAAAAGAACGTTTAAATCGTGGTGGCAGTAAAGTTAATGTAATGGCTTGTGAAAATGCTTTCTATGCAACAGATATGTTGAAAAAAGCATTGCTTGAAAATAAAAAAGCTCCTATTACAGAAGAAGAACTCGATAAAATCGGTGCGTTTCCAAATGTTGCAGTAGATAGAATTGCACTTAGCACTATTGTAAACGGCGTAAAAATACCACAAATACAGTCTACTTTTGAACTTGTTGTTGAAAAAGATAAAATGGTAGACTCAACAGCTCAGCCAATCAAAGGCGCTGAATATGTTGAAAATCTTGGTATGTATCTAGAACGTAAATTATATGTATTCAACTGTGGTCATGCAGCAACAGCATATTTTGGTTATCATAATAATCGTTCAACAATTTTTGATACACTTGAAGTGCCAGAAATTAAAGCTGATGTAATTGCTGTTATGAAAGAATCTGCAATGGCTATGACGAAGAAATATCCATTCAAATTTGAAGATTTAGTAGCATATATCGAAAAGATAATTAAACGTATTTCTTTGGAAGCTTTGCATGATGAAGTAGTTCGTGTTGGTCGTTCTCCAATTAGAAAACTCAATGCTAAAGACCGTCTTGTAGGTCCAGCACTTTTGGCTGAACAATATGGACTTGATAATAGTCATTTAGCAAAAGCAATAGCAGCAGGATATGCTTTTGATTATAAAGAAGATGAACAGGCTGTAGAAATTCAAAATTATATTGCTGAAAATGGCATTGAAAAAGCAGTTGAAAAATATTCTGGTATTACAGCTAATAATGCTCTTTATCAAAAAGTAATTGATGCTTATAAAGCGTTAAAAGCTTAATATTTTTATTAAGTATAATAAAGTTATCCTTACCTAGATAAAATAAAAAAAAGCACAGTTAAAAAACTGTGCTTTTTTTAGCGTGTTATAAATACGAGACAATGAGTATATCGTAATACATATTGGCTGACACTACCTAAGAAAAGACTTTTAATTTTGCTAAGACCGCGGATAATATCATATTGCCCATTTGAGCTTTATTAACAATTACTTCAGCGGGATTGTCTATTTCTAGAGAAATATCTGTTTTATTTTTGCGGGGATTTCGTGTACAAGTTTAGCTAAAAGTTCATATCCTTTATGTGTTATATTTTCAAGAATGTAACCACTAAAACTTACACGTTCAAAATCGCTGACTTCATGATTTATATCGATTACATATAAGAGTGTTAAACTAGTATTATTATGTTGAACAATATACACAGCATGAGATAGTGCTTTATATGCTGGGTTAGAACCATCAATTGGCACTAAAATTTTTATAAAGGTGTTTTAAAAATGTATTATGAATTGTTTTTAAGACGAAGAATATACTTGTCTGTAGCGAAATCGAGCATTTCTTGCCAAGTTTTAAATTGAGTATTTTTAGCGACATGTTTATCCATTAATTCTTCGGGTAAATCTTCAAAATCTTTTTGGCAAGTAATATTAAATTTGCCACCAGATAAAAATTTAGTAAAAGTTTTATATTTTGTATATCGACGCATAAAGGAAATATCGAATACTTTGTCAAAATCTATTAATTGTGGTTCAATTTCATGAGGTAATTTATAATAACCAGTAATTTTTATACTCATGTGTAATGCACTCCTAAGTTTAGAATTTGTTATTATTATATAATTACAGCATAGCATAATGCAAAAGAATTGGAGGAAATTTTTATGGAAAATGTATTAGTAAGCAAAAAAGATAAATTAGGTATTATGACGTTAAATCGTCCTAAGTGTTTAAATGCAATGAATGATACTTTAGTAGAAGATTTTCACTCAGCACTTAGTGAACTAGAACAGGATAAAAATATTCGTGTTATTATTTTGACAGGTGCAGGTAGGGCTTTTTGTGCCGGCGGTGATTTAAATTATTTAGAAAGTTTAACGGATGATTTAGCTAGGCAAAATTTTATTAAACGAGTAGGACAAATGACATTACATCTAAAAAATTGCGCTAAACCTGTTATTGCTATGATAAACGGTGTAACAGCAGGAGCTGGCGTAAATTTAATGCTTGCTTGTGATATTGTTTGTAGTAGTGAAAATGCTAAATTTATTCAAAGTTTTGTAAATGTAGGGCTTATTCCAGATTGTGGAGGTATGTATTTGCTGAAAGAAACAGTTGGATTACAAAAGGCGAAAGAATTGATGTTCACGGCAGATGTGATAAGTGCTCAAGAAGCAGAAAAATTGCAAATGGTAATGCACGTATATACACAAGAAGATTTAATTATTGAGACAGAAAAATTAGCTAATAAAATAGCACAAGGTGCGCCATTAGCAATTGCGTATATGAAAAAAATGTTGAATAAATCATATCATAATTTAGTAGAATTTCTGGATGAAGAAGCTTTGGTACAAACTTTCTGTCTAAAAAGTCAAGATTGTGCAGAAGGTATAAATGCGTTTCGAGAAAAACGTGCGCCCAAATTTATTGGTAAATAATCGATAGTTTTAATATGATTTTAATCTTTTTATGCTACAATGAAAAAATACTTCAGGAGGGATTAAGATGAAATTTTGGCGTATTTTTACAGGGTTGGCAGTGATGATGTTATTATTTGTAGGCATGGCAGGAGCACAAGAACAATCGCAAGGCTATCAAGTAAAAGAAAATCAGATTAAAACAGAATTTGTAGAGGGAAAATATCCTACAGTAGATGTTGATAACATTTTAATTAAATCAAGAATAAATTCACAGATTGAAAAGATAGTTAATAATTATATTGATTACACAGCAAAACAAAATAAAGATGGTTACGAAGTTACAGGTTTTGTTAATTATGATATTAAAGCAAATAATGGAAAATTTTTTAGCTTGACATTGGATTGTTCTTCTATGCCAAAAGGTGCAGCTCATCCGAATACTTATACATATGGAATGAGTTTTGACGAAAAAGGTAATGTAATTAGTTTTAGTCAAATTGTACAAGAAGATAACGTATCAGGTAAAAATCTTTATACAATAAATAATTTAACAAAAGAAGTTTTAGCTCAGGTGGGTGATAAACTGTATGATAGCAACATTATTCCACTTAATATTACAGCATTTCCGAAAGAATTTTATATAGATGATGATGGTAATTTACATGTATTGTTTCAACGTTATGAAATAACACCATATGCAGTTGGTCTGGTTGATATAATTTTAAAATGATATAAGAACAGGCGTTAATATTTTTAAAATTAAATTGCACCTTCAAAAGTTATTTTATATCTAACTTTTGAAGGTGCAATTTTTTAGGGCTAGAATAATAATGATGATGGTAAGTAAAATACGTATGGAGTTGTAAATATAGCAAGAGAAAGTGCTAATTGTTTTTTTTGTTTAGGAGAAAGTGTTGTATCGCGTAAACAAAAACGACTATTAAACCAATAAATTAAATATGCTGAAATAAATAAAGCAAAAGTTGTCAAGCTGAAAGCATATATATTGGCAAAAGTATTGTAATATATTGCCATCATATTATCGTTCCACCACCAATATAAAGTGCTTTCAGGTGAAAATTTTATTAAGTTTACGGAAAATAATAATAAACAACCGACAAAATCAGCTAAGAAACCGCAAATCCATGTTCGCCATATTACCGTTTTTAATACAGTTTTAACATCATTGATTTTGAGAAATTTTAATGTAAGTATGATGATAAGGCTATCGATGATAAGGTTAGCTGGCATAATGAATAACCAAATTGTCGGGAAAATCCATAATAACCAAATAGGAAAAATTATATTGTATAATTTCAAAAAAACATCTCCCAACTAAATTAAATTATTTTTTTGTAAAAAATTATAAATGACATTATTATATTCTTCTGGATAATCAGTAATTCCTTGGGCATGAATAGAATTTTTGAACATGTGCATTTCTTTTGGTGCTTGGCAATTATTATATAAATCATATAATGTAGCAGGTGGAATTAAAGTATCTGCATCACCATGCAGAAATAAAATAGGTGCTTTGGCTTTTTGTACTGCTTTTTGAGGCGAAAGGTCATCAAGCGTTGCACCTGTATGCCAGTACATGCAGATTTGTGAATAAGCCCAAAGAATATCAAGCATTTTAGAATTAGTAGGAAGTCGTACCATATTGTGCAAATGATTGTAATATAAACTTTTTAAATCACTATAGGAACTATCTTCAATATAAAAATCAGCACTATGAATAGAAATACCACTGTGTAAAAGAGCAAATGCTCCGCCAAGCGAAACACCATGAATACCGATTATATTTTGTTGCTGAGTATGGCGTAAGTAATCACACCATAAATCAATATCTTTAATTTCAGTTTGCCCCCAAGTAATAATGCCATCACTTTCACCGTGACTACGTAGGTCGATTAATAGTACGTTAAAACCAAGTCGTGTGTATGTGTTTATATAAATTATACTCATAGAGCGGTTTTGGTATAAGCCGTGAATTAAAATAACAGTTTTATTTGAATTGTTATTAATGAATGTAGCTGTCATAGTTTGATTGTCAGCAGAAGGTAATGTAATTTTTTGTGCATTAGGTAAAGTTTGTTCTAATTTTTTTATAGGCGTTAAATCTTGTGAATGATTGACAATACCTGTAATGTAAATGTTTAATTTGGGATCACTTAATTCTTGATAAATAATATTGCCAATAATTAAACCTAGTGTATTAAATGTAATAATTGAGCCAATTAAAAGTCCAATGATAAAAATAAAAAATTTTGAAAAAAAGTTCTTCAAAATATCACCACCAATAGTTTAGATATCAATGAGTATATATTATTTTAGCATAAAAATAAAATTAAATTTTTATTAAAAATCTATGATAATTATTATCTATTAATACCATTTGTTGCATTTTAATGATTTTTAAATTATACTTAAAGTAAATATTTCATAATAAGGGAGGTTTTTATATGGACGTTATAACTCTATCACGATTGCAGTTTGCCATTACTACAATCTATCATTTCTTATTTGTTCCTATTTCTTTGGGTTTGTCAATTTTTATTGCAATAATGCAGACAATGTATTTAAGAACAGACAATATTGTGTATAAACGTTTGGCAAAATTCATTGGAAAATTATTTATTATTTCATTTGCTATGGGTGTTGTAACTGGTATCGTGCAAGAATTTCATTTTGGTATGAACTGGTCGGAATATTCGCGTTTTATGGGCGATATTTTTGGCGCACCATTAGCTTTGGAAGCGTTGACAGCATTTTTCTTGGAGTCAGTATTTTTAGGTGTCTGGATTTTCGGTGAAGGTCGTTTGTCCAAAAGAGTACATTGCTTGTCTATTTGGCTTGTAGCATTTGGTAGTAATTTATCTGCTTTTTGGATTTTAGTAGCAAATTCATTTATGCAAAATCCTGTAGGCTATGTACTGCAAAATGGCAGAGCCGAAATGACAGACTTTTCGGCACTTGTAACTAATTCCTATGTTGTAGGTCAATATGCACATACAGTATTATCTGGTATTACTACAGCAGGGATAATTGTTGTAGCTGTAGGAGCGTATAAACTTTTACGCGGTGAGAACATTGCAACATTTAAGGTAGGGATTAAAGCAGGTATCATTTATGGTTTGATTGGTTTATTCCTTATAATGGGTAGTGGTCATATGCAGGCACAGTATATTGGTAAGAATATCCCAATGAAAATGGCTTCGATGGAAGCATTATGGGAAACAGCTGACCCAGCTCCGTTTACAGTTGTAGCTAATATTGACACAGAAAACAAAGTAAATCATGATGCTATTGAAATTCCGTATTTACTTTCAGGTATGATATATAATACTCCATCAGGTGAAGTTAAAGGCATTAATGAAATGCAAGCGCAATTTGTACAACAATACGGCTATGATGATTATATTCCAAATGTCGTTTTGTTGTTCTGGAGTTTTAGAATAATGATTGCCTGTGGTGTAGTAATGTTTGTCGCGTTACTTTTAGCAGGTTTTTTACTTTATACGAAGCGATTGGAAAATTGTCGTTGGTTTTTAAATATTTTAGTTTTAATTTTACCACTTCCATTTATTGCAAATACTTTTGGTTGGATTATCACTGAAGCTGGTCGTCAGCCATGGATGGTTGTTGGTTTGCAGAAAGTTTCTGACGCTGTCTCACAAAATATTACAACGACAGAAGTAATGATAACATTAATTGGCTTTACACTTATTTATGCTATTTTGGCAGTAGCAGCTCTTTCTATTGCTGTTAAGTTTGTCCATAAAGATGCTCATAAACTGGACGAAGGAGGCGAGGTATAATGGATTTACAAATTGTATGGTTCATTTTAGTAACTGTTTTGTTTGTAGGGTTCTTCTTCTTGGAAGGTTTTGATTATGGGGTCGGCACAATTTTGCCGTTTTTTGGCAAAGATGATATAGAGCGCCGTATGCTTATGAATACTATTGGGCCTGTTTGGGATGGCAATGAAGTATGGATGATTACAGCGGGCGGTGCGATGTTTGCAGCTTTTCCGCATGTTTATGCTACGATGTTTTCTATGCTGTACATGGCATTATTTTTGATGCTATTAGGTCTTATTGTACGTGGTGTAGCTTTTGAGTTTCGTAGTAAACATGAATGTTCTACTTGGCGCAATTTATGGGATTGGATGACTTTCATCGGTAGCGCACTTCCAGCTTTTTTATGGGGTGTTGCTGTTACAAATATGATGAAAGGTTTTGCCATTAATGGTGAAATGATATATAAAGGTACATTCTGGGATTTGTTATCTTTGTATACACTTATTGGCGGAATTGCTTTTCTTTTAGTATTTGCATATCATGGAACAGTTTTTTTGACACTTCGTTTAGCAGATACAAATTTAATTGAACGATTGCGTAAACTTTCTGTTTGTCTTGGTGGAACAGCAGCAATTTTTTATGTATTGTGCATGATTTTTACGGTTTTAAATACGGATATGTGGAATAGCTTGATATCAGCAATATTTATGATTTTAGCCGCAGTAGTATTTGTATTGTCTATTGTATTAGTATATAAATCAGGTCAGTATGTGAAAGGCTTCATTTGTTCTTCATTGGCAATTGTATTTACAACATTGTCTGTGTTTACTGGATTGTTCCCACGTATTTTAATCTCTACATTAAATCCAGATTGGAGCCTTACGATTTATAATGCTTCCTCTACTGAATATACTTTACAAATTATGACTATTGCTGCGGGATGTTTTGTGCCGATAGTATTAATTTATCAAGGCTGGACATATTGGGTGTTTAGAAAACGTGTTACACGTAAGGATTTGGAATATTAATCATGTTGGATAAAAATATCTTAAAAGATATTCTTCCCTATAAAAAAACATTATTATTTGTTGTTTTTTCTAATATAATACAGGCAACTATGATTGTTTCTATTTCATATATCATAGCGTATTTAGCCGATAAATTGCTTTTTAATGAATTAAGTCATAGTGCAGCAACTCCATTTTTGGTGTTGCTGTTTTTCTTTTTTACTTTAAAAGCTGTTTTAAATTATATTAATCGTTTAAAATTGGAAGAAATATCACTTAATATACAAAGTAAGTTACGTTATGAATTATTAAGAGTGTTAGCACAGGATTTTAGGTCAACGAAAAAAAAGCCAAAAGGTGAATGGTTGGCACTTATTACAAAAGGTGTAGATAAATTAGATACGTATATGACGAGTTTTTTACCACAAATGGGAATATTATTAGTTTTCCCTGTTGTACTTTTAATATGTGCTTTCATTAATGATTGGATATCAGGACTTATTTTTCTTATTACCGCACCACTTATTCCTTTTTTTATGATATTAATTGGGAAGTTGGCTGATAAGGAAAATAAAAAACAATGGCAATTATTTCAGAAATTGACTGTTTACATGGCTGATTTGTTGCCAGGACTTTTAGTAGTTAAAGCTTATAATCAAACGCAAAGGCAGATTGAACAAGTTGAAGCTAATGGAGAAAAATTCAGTAAGGCAACCTTAAAGGTGTTAAAAATTGCGTTTATATCTGCTTTTATGCTAGAGTTTATAGCTACAATTAGTATTGCTATTATTGCTGTAAATATTGGTTTGCGTCTTTTGTATGGGCAAGTGGAGTTTTTACCAGTATTTTTTTGTCTTTTAATTGCACCGCAATTTTATCAGCCGTTTCGCCAGTTTGGAACAGCATTTCATGATGCTATGAATGGCATTACTGCAAGTAGTGAAATTTATAGATTAGTATGTAAAAAATCTAAAATAGATAAAGCAGAGATTTTAGATTTTAATATGGCAAAAGCACCTCAAATAATTTTTTCTAAAGTTAATTATGCGTATAATGAAAATCAAATGGTGCTTAAAAATTTAAATTTTGTCGTTGAAGCTGGTTCACAAGTGGTTCTTACAGGCGTAAATGGAGCAGGAAAATCAACGATATTTAGACTATTATTAAAGTTTGTCACTGTAAAATCAGGTAAGATTTTAATTGATGATAAGAATTTGATAGATATTGCTGAAAGGGCATGGCTTAACAATATTGGTTGGGTGGCACAAGAACCGTATGTTTTTAAAGCAAGTTTGAGAGAAAATATTATGCTAGGTAGAGTTTGTAGTGAAACACGATTAAAAGAGGTGGCTCAACTTGTAAATCTAGCAGAATTTATTGAGACTCAACCGCAGGGTTACGATAGTATTGTTGGTGGTGAAATCAAGTTAAGTTCTGGACAAAAAAGACGATTAGGATTAGCACGTGCTTTAATTGATAAACCTAAGTTGTTATTATTAGACGAACCATTAGAAAATTTGGATAGCCGTAATGAAGAAGTAATTAAAGCTATATTAGAAAAGTTAAAAGGTAAAGTTACGGTGATAATAATTGCACATCGTCGTCAAACAATTGAAAAGGCAGATAAAATAATCATTTTAGATAACGGTGCTATTAAAGAATGGGGTAGTGTAGCTAATTTAAAAGAAAGAAATTCATATTATCGAGAATTGTTAAGTTGCTCGAAAGGGGATTTTATATATGATAAATGAATTGAAAATTGTATTTAGACCCCTGTCGATAGGATTGAGCATAACAATTATTGTAGGAATGTTAGCAGGATTAAGTTCGATTTGTTTAATGGGGCTTTCGGCATGGCTTATTGCTTCGGCAGCTTTGCAACCACCATTATATATTTTATCATTAGCAATTGTTGGTGTACGTTTTTGCGGTATAATGCGGGCAATATTGCGTTATTTTGAACGATATTTATCACATAAAGTGGCTTTTGCTTTATTTACGAAATTTCGTATTGTCGTATTGCAAAAGATTATAATGGCATTACCATTTAAACGACAAACTTCCAATGGTGATGTTTATACGATTATAGTTGAAGCAATAGATAAAATACGAGATGATTTTTTACGTTTTTTCTTGCCACCATTGACAGCCACTCTTAGTTGTTTAATAGTGATGATATGGGCTAGTTTTTATAACGCTATATTAGTATGTATATTATTGATAGCATGGTTTATATTTATAGTGATTATACCAAGCATAGTTTGGTTTTTTTATCAAAAACAAAAACATATTCAATTAGCATTGCCAGAAGATGTATTGGAATTTTATGAGGGTGGAAAAGAATTTTTTGCGTATAATTTTAGCGAAAAAAAATTAGCAAAAACCAAAAAAGCGATTAGTGAATATCAAAATGAACGAAGTAAATATTTTTCATTGAAAAGTAAGGTTGAACTAATATGTGAGATTTTGCTTGGATTATTTATAATAGTAATTTTGCAAGTGGTAATTTATTTGACGACACATCAACAAATAACAGCCATAATGGCAATTACTTTCTTATTAACAGGACAAGCTGTTATGGAAATCTTAGCAGTTATTCCATCACTTATAGAATATTTGGATGAAGCAAAATATAGTTTAGCTGAGCTTAAACCATTTATGAAAAAAATGCCAATCAATTCACTAGATAAAAAGATAATGGATAAAAATACAGAAGCAATATTAAAATTAGAAAATATAAGTTATGGCTATAAAAAACCATTATGTCAAAATATGAGCTTTGCTTTGTATAAAGGTAAACGTACTCTTTTGGTAGGTAGTAGTGGTACAGGAAAATCAACATTGTTTTATTTATTGACAAGACTTATAGAGCCTTTTTCCGGTAATATGTATTTAAAGGGGAAAAATTATTTATCGTGGGATAAACAAAAGTGGCGCAATCATTTTGCAGTAACATTTCAAGAACATCATATTTTTAACTTGTCTATAAGAGATAATTTTAAAATTTTTTATCCAGATATTACAGATGAAGAAATATGGCAGGCATTGGCAAGAGTACAGATGACGAAGTTTGTACAAAAATATAGTTTGGATTATATGTTAGCAAGTGATGGTGAGAATTTATCTGGCGGACAAAAACATCGGATACAGTTGGCGATAAGTTTGGCACGTAAGAAAGATATTATTTTACTGGATGAACCGACGGCAGGATTAGATATCGTATCGGCACATGAATTTTTAAAGCAATTAATTGTTGCAAATAAAGAAGCGACTATGCTTGTATCTTCACATGATTTGAGTATTGTTAATTATTTTGATGATATCATTATTATGGGAGAACAAAAGGTAATAGAACAAGGAAATATAAAAATTTTATTACAAAATTCAAATAGTTATTTATGCAAAATGATGCAATATAATAATTTGATTTAGTTTGAATAAAAAAAATATCTCCTTTATAATGAAGATAGGACAATAATCAGGGGAGTGTTACTTATGTTAGGTATAGAGCGACGCAGAAAGATTATGGAACAATTAAATGAGCATAAAAAAGTTTATGTACAAGATTTAAGTCAATTATTTGATGTTACAGATGAAACAATTCGTCGTGATTTGGAAAAATTGGAACAGCAAAATTTAGTAAAACGTTGTTATGGTGGAGCTGTAATCAATGACCATACAAGTCAAGATATTTCATTTTTTAAACGTATTGGCATTAATAGTGCTGGCAAAAATTATATCGCTAAAAAAGCAGAGTTTTTAATAAATGATGGTGATACTTTAATGGTTGATGCCAGTACAACTTGTCTTGCTCTTTTGCACCATTTAAAACATAAAAAGAATTTAACGATAATAACAAATTCTATAAGAGTAATTAACGAATTTGTTAATAGTGATTTTAATATAATATCTACGGGGGGAATTTTGCGTTCGCATTCATATGCATTGACAGGAGTGGTAGCATGTGATACGATACAAAAATATTTTGTTGATACAGTAATTATTGGTTGTAAAGCACTTGATATAAAAAAAGGCTTAATGGAGTCAAATGAACCGGAAAGTATAATTAAACGACAGATGATAGAACAGGCTCAAAAATGTATTTTATTAGCAGATAGTAGTAAATTTGATAAAATTGCATTTACACGTACTTGTGATTTAGCCAAAGTTGATTATATTGTAACAGATAAAGAACCAAATCCAGAATGGCTAGAGTTTATAAAAAATAATGATATAAAAGTAATTTACTAAGTGAATATATATTAATATCGCGCCAAAATAAAAAGACAGAACGTACTAAATTAA
>C._urophasianus_2_cecum__coassemble_11_pt1 | contig 88933 bp, 96 predicted proteins | sample C__urophasianus_2_cecum__metabat2_low_PE_006 | metagenome-assembled genome bin C | reverse complement strand
CTTAAAAGAAGGTAAAACCTTTGGAAGAGATACGAAAAACGAGATTTAAGAGTAATTTGGATAAAACAAAAAAGACAACGAAGGCAACAAATATTATTATATTTATGCAAAATAACAGCTCCTTTCGAAGAAAAATATGCCTAATTTTATTATATCCGTAAGAAGGAGTTGTTATTCATATAAACTTAAGTTAACAAATATAAATTTAAGTTAACAAAACCAATTTTAGCTATAGGAGGAAAAATTATTATGGCAAAAAAAATTGCTATAAAGATAGATGTAGATACAAAGCGTGGCTATGATATTGGTGTACCACGAATGCTAGATGTATTTAAACAAGAAAAAATAAAGGCAACTTTCTTTTTTTCAATGGGAACGGATAATTCTGGTAAGGCTATTCGTCGCATTTTTCGTAAAGGATTTTTAACGAAAATGCTTAGAACAAAAGCACCAAGTACGTATGGTTTAAAGACAATGATGTATGGTACTTTGCTTCCTGCTCCACATATTGTAGAATCTAATCCTGCACCATTTTTACGTGCTATAAAAGAAAATCATGAATGTGGTATTCATTGTTGGGACCATGTGTATTGGCAAGATAAATTACCGTATTTAACAGAAGATACTATTAAAAATGAACTTTTAAAAGCAATTAATCTATTTACAAAACTTGCTGGATTTAAAGCGAAAGCTTGCGCAGCTCCAGGTTGGCAGGTAACACCGCGTAGTTTAAAAGTTCAGCAAGAATTAGGATTTTCTTATTGTAGTGATGTTCGTGGATATTATCCATTTTATCCAGTAATGAATGGTCAAAAATATTTACCATTACAAATTCCAGGGACTTTACTGACTATGGATGAATGTTTAGGTAGTATTTTGGATGAAAAAGAGATTACAGAAGAAAATATTGTTACTTATTGGTTATCTCATTGTGACCAAGAATTTAATGTATTAACTATTCATTCAGAAATGGAAGGATTAAAACAATTGCCGATTTTGCAGGATTTCATAAAAAAAGCTAAAAAACTTGGTTATGAATTTGTAAAATTAGAAGAAGGAAAAAATGTTCCTAATATTAAGGAATGTGAAGTCTATCATGGCTATTTGCCAGGTAGAGCAGGAACAGTTGCCCGTCAAAGAAAATAATAAATTATTAAAGCCACAGTGTATTGTTATAATGCACTGTGGCTTTTTCTTTTACGATTATTTAATTTGGTTTTTTATAACCGCATTTTGGACAAACACCATTTTCATTTAATGCTATGCCACATAATGGACAGCGGTCTACATTAAGATGTGGTTCATATTCTTCAGAAGCTAGATTTACGCCGCTAGAGAAAGTGAGTTTTACGATATTTAATTTATCTTTTAAAAGGTCATAAACGATTTTAATCATACCTTCGACTGTCATTGTTTCTTTTGTAACGACAAGACGACAATCTGGATATGCAGTAGCAAGTTTGGTTTTAAAAGCAGGTCCTTTCATTACATTGTTTGGAGCACCGTCTTTTATACCTTGCTTTTCATAAACATCTAAGATAGCAGGAAGTAGAGGATCATCTTCACGTAAAATTAAAGCATGATCAAAATTTTTCAAAACTTCCCATGCCGTTTTTTGAATTTCATTACAAGGGAATACCATATTTACTCCAGAATTAATAGATCCTTCAACTTCAATAGTTAGAACACCTGTGTGTCCATGAAGATATTGAGCTTCGCCTTTGAACCCATAAAAACGATGTGCATACTGTAAATCGAGTTTTGTGATACTTCTCATAAATAAACTCTCCTTTGCAATAATATGGTTTATATAATAATATTTGTTATCCTTTATGCCCTATTTGTGGTCGAAATACTTTCTTAATATAAAGAATTTGACATAAAGCTTATAGTGATAAAGCCCAAAAAGCAGAAAACAACATAATAGAGTCATTTAATAATACATTTAAAAGTTGGTATAGAACAAAAAAATAATTGGTTTCTATTCTAAATAAAAGATAAAAGAATAGGTTTATTAGGTTACCTATTTTTAATGAATAATATTACTAAATATTTTTATACATAATCTCATATTAAGTTAACAAACTAAATAATATTATATTATATTATATTATATTATATTATATTATTTAGTTATTAATAATTATTTTCTATTAATATTATAACATTATTAACAAATAATATCAATATAAGGATAAAAATTTTTTATAAATTTTTTACAGTTGCTTCATTATATTTTAAAATAGTTTATTTATAATAAAAGCATATCAGTTAGGAAATAGCACCTCTGATACAAATAGATTTATAGAGGAAGGTGACTTGCCTGCGTGGCAGCAACTACCCTCTATAAAAAATCCATTATTGAGGTATTTAGTTATGAACGATTATAGTAATATTTTTTTACTAAGTGACATGGATGGCACATTAATTAATTCTAATTCACAAATTTCTGCTGTTAATAAATACGCATTGGAACAATTTACTAAAAATGGTGGTACTTTTGCAGTAGCAACAGGTAGAACAATCAGAAGTTGTCAAGATTTTCTTGATGAATTACCGATAAATGCTCCAAGTATTTTTTATAATGGAACTATCATGCAGAATGTACATAATAATGTAGCATTAAAAACCTTATCACTTCAAAACAAGCAATTAACTGCTTTTTTGGCACAGTGTTTAATTCATTGCCCGCAAATGTGCATTGAGCTTTATACACAAGATACTTTTTATATCATAACGGATAAAGCGTATGATGACCCAGTAATAAAAAAAGAAAATTTGTCTTATATTCGAGCAAATTTAGGTGACATACAAGATATGTCTATTTTAAAAGTTCAGTTTTATACTGAAAATCCAAAATTGATATCATGGCTCCATAATTTCGCCCAAGCTATGGAGATTGATAAAATCGCCAAATATTTTACTTCTTGGTCTAGTTATTTTGAAGTTATTCCTAAAAATGCGTCTAAGGGTATTATGCTTAATGAGTTACGAAAAATGCCATTGTACCGGAATAAAATATTTATCGCTGTTGGCGATTTTGATAATGATATAGAAATGCTTCGCTGTGCTGATTTCGGCATTGCTGCTAAAAACGCTACACAAAACCTCAAGCAAGTAGCAGACATCATCGGCGTAAGCTGTGATGACCACCTTCTCTCTCATGTTATTACAAAAATTATCCCTAGTTTGGATAAATATGTAGCAGCAAATCTACAAACGGCATAAAAAAAGGTTAAGATTTAATTCTTAACCTTTTTTTATTTATTTTACAGCAAAATTTTTATAAGCTTCATATAATCGATTTAAGGCAAATTTTATATATTTTGTTGGACAAGCTAAATTCCAACGTTCAAAACCTTCGCCAGCTTTACCGAAGAGATATCCTTCATCAAAATATAAGCAAGCTTTTTCATGATTGATACGTTCTAATTCATGAAATGAAAGATTGAAGGAACGAAAATCCATCCATAATAAATAAGTGGCTTGAAGTTCAGTAATTTTTACTTGCGGAAAATATTTTTGCATAAAATCAATTATAATTTGTTTATTTGTGCTAATTAAAGTAATTAATTGTTGTAACCAAGCTTCGCAATGAGTATAAGCAAGACGACAAGCTTCGTAACTTAATATACTGCAAGCAAAATCAGCATCTGTTGCTTGTTCTGCTTGGAAAAGTTTGCGATAGTTTTCATTTGGAATAAAGATATTAGAAAGTTGCATACCAGCAAGATTGAATGTTTTACTTGGAGCTGTACAAATTATGCAGTTTTGGCGCACTTCTTTGGAAATTGTACCATAAGATACATGTTTAAATCCAGGCATAATTAAATCAGAATGAATTTCATCAGAAACAACAAATACATTGTTTTTTAAGCAAATTTCACTTATACGAGAGAGTTCTTCTTTTGTCCAAATTCTACTACAAGGATTATGAGGACTACAAAGAATAAGCATTGTAGTATTTTTATCCGTAGCTTTATTTTCTAAAAGAGTCCAATCAATATCATAAGAAGTATTATTGTTGATAAGTGGTACTTCAACGAGTTTTCGCTTGTTTATTTCAATCGCTTTATACATAGGATAGTAGACAGGAGTAAATAAAATAATGCCATCACCTTTTTTGGTAAATGCTTTGACAGCAGTAAAAAAGGCATTTACTACACTGTGGGCTTCAACTAGCCAATATTCTTGAACTTCCCAATTATGATGAGTTTTCATCCAATTACATACACTTTGACGGTATTTTTTATTACTACCAGCGTATCCTAATACATTATTATCAATAAAATTTTTTAATCCATTTGTAATTTCTGGTGCTGTTTTAAGTTCCATATCAGCAACAGAAAAAGGAATAACTTCATCTGTAAGAAGGGGATTATTTTTCATTTCTTGCCATTTTTTAGAACCAATACCGAAACGGGAAGAGATATTTTCAAAATCGTATTGCATTTGTAAGCACTTCCTTATAACTATTGAAGATAATTATGATTTATGACTGTATAAACACCAAGGTTCTTCTGCCATATAATCACCATTATTGTAATAAGCAGCACGAGCTCTACATCCACCGCATTTTAGTTTATATTTACATTTACCACAAGTACCTTCAAATTCAAAACTACGTAATTTTTTTAGAACTTCGTTGTTTTTCCAAATTTCATCAAATGGTGTTTTACGAACATCGCCAAGTTCCATGTTAAGGTAAGCACATGGTTGGACTTTTCCACGAGGACTGATAATACAATAAGATGTTCCAGCAAGGCAACCTCGACGAAAACGTAATTTTATGCCCATTTGATCGGCAATGCGTATAAATTGTGGTGCACATGTTGGTTTTAATTCGATATTTACTTCTTGTTGTTTTTTCATAATGCGGGTAATTACGTCTTCATATTCTTTAGCTCGGAGTGTTTCGGCTTCAATGTTTTTGGCTCTTCCTGTAGGCACTAAAAAGAATATATGATGAGCTACAGCACCTTCTTTAACAGCAAAATCAGTTAAATCCTCTAATTCATGTTGGTTCCAATCCATTACAGTAGTATGAATTTGAAATGGCAATCCTGCTTTTTTGCAATTACGCATACCAGCAACAGCTCCGTCCCAAGCTCCTTTATAACAACGGAATGTATCGTGTTTTTCTTTATCCATAGAGTCAAGTGAAATGCCCATACCCATAGCACCGGCTTCTTTTAATTTGTAAGCCATTTCTTCTGTAATAAGTGTACCATTAGTGCCGAAAACACTACGCAATCCTAAACTGGTAGCGTGTTTTATGAGTTCTAAAATATCAGGACGCATTAATGGTTCTCCGCCAGAAAAAATCATAATTTTAAAGCCAGCTTTAGCAATTTGATTTAAAAGGGTTTTAGCTTCTTGTGTATTTAATTCTTCATTTGCTTTACAACCTGCTTCACGATAACAATGTTTACAAAACATATTGCAGGCATTTGTTGTATTCCAAGAAATAATCATTGCTTGTTACCTCCTATGATACCTATTTCTTCATCTGTTAAATAACAAGATGGGTCAGATTCCCAAAAATCACCAGTACGAGCTTCGGCACGAGTTCTGAAATTACCATTGCAATTATCCAAGAATTTACATTTTGAGCATCTACCTTTTAAAAGAGGTTTTCTATCTTTCAATCCAGCCATAATTGGATTAGAGGTATCTTGCCATATATCACCGAATTTACGTTCACGAACATTACCAAATGTATGATGTTGAGTAAATTGGTCAGGGTGAACATAACCCATAGGGTCAACTTCAGCAAAAGCAATACCCGAACGATTGCCCCCATTCATAGAAATATATTTTTTAATTTGTGTAGCGAGTTCTTCTTTACCCTCGGATAAAGCTTTTAAATACATATAAACACCATCGCAATGATTATCGACAGTGAGAATTTCTTTTTTTAGACCGCGTTGTTCAAAATCACGGGTACGACGAATAATGATATCCATAGCACGGCGTGATTCTTCTGCTGTTACATCTTCATCCATCATTTGATTGCCACGACCGGAATAAACGAGATGATAAAAACATACACGATTGATATTTTCTTCTTCAATAAAATCAAATATATTTTCAAGTTCTTGGATATTATGATGGTTTATGGTAAAACGTAGACCAACGCGTTGACCAACAGCAACGCAATTTTTTATACCATTCATAGCAGCTTCAAAAGCGCCTTTTTTGCCACGAAATTTGTCATTCACTTCGCGTAATCCATCAAGTGAGATACCAACGTAGCCAATGCCAATATTTTTTATTTTGCGTGCTATTTCCAGAGTGATTAATGTACCATTAGTGGAAAGTGTAGGACGAATACCTTTTTTAGTAGCATAATCAGCTAATTCAAAAAAATCAGGACGGATAAGAGGTTCGCCACCTGAAAATAATAATACAGGTACTTTGAAATCAGCCAAATCATCAATGAATTTTTTAGCTTCATCAGTTGTAAGTTCATTGGTATATTTTTTAGCATCAGAACTCATATAACAATGGCGACATTTTAAATTGCAGGTACGAGTGGAGTTCCAAACAACAACAGGACCAGCGCCTGGACGAACTCCATTTTTAGCTTTATGGGCTTCACTTGTATAGCGAAGCGTATCGCCAAAATAATCTGTAGCAAAAAGTAATTTAGTAACACTTATCAAATTATATCACCTATCTTATAAATATATTAAAAATATGAACGACATTCATTTTTATAATATATTTATAATAACAATATCTTACTTAAAGGTCAATAAAAATACTTTATGAAAAAAGAAGTCTATGTTTAAAGATTTCTGTTAATGATATAATGAATATGTAGCTTATTAATAAAGTATTAAATTTATTAAAGAACTTGTTAGGAATAAGGATGATTTTTATGCGAATTTTATTAGCGGAAGATGATAAAAGATTATCAAAAATGATTGCTTTTTTATTAAAAAAAAAGAAATATATCGTAGATTGTGTTTATGATGGTCAAGAAGCAGTTGATTACGCAGAGTTATCAGATTATGATATTGTTATTTTAGATTGGATGATGCCGAAAAAAGATGGTATTGTTGTTTGCCGAGAATTACGGCAAAAAAAGAAGCAAATGGCTATATTGATGCTTACAGCGCGTGATGCACTAGAAGATAGAATAGAAGGATTAGACAGTGGTGCAGATGATTATTTAGCTAAGCCGTTTGAATTTCCGGAGCTTTTAGCAAGAATACGAGCTTTATCACGTCGTATCAATAAAACTTTTTATAGTGATGTTATAGAATATAAGAAATTAAAATTAAATTGTTCTAGTGCTGTTTTGATTTATGAGGAAAATCAAAGTTCATTAAGTCCACGAGAATGTCAGATAATGGAATTTTTTATGCGCAATACAGGACAGGTTTTGCCACGTGAACAAATTATGGATAAAGTATGGGGGTATGATACGGAAGTTAGCTCTAATACTTTAGATGTTATGATAAAGTCTCTTCGTCAAAAACTTGCTAAATTAGGATTAAATAATTGTATTTGTACTGTTCGCGGTATAGGTTATAAATTTAAATAGGATGAAATTCGTGTTTTCAAAATTTAAACAAAAAATAGTAAAAGATTATACATTTTTAACGAGTATTTTATTATTAATGGTTTCACTTTCAATTTATTTGACAGCTTTTTCAATATCATATAAGGAGCAATATTCGCATATAAAAATGTTAGCTATTGAAGAAAGTGAAGAATTGTTTTATAAAATTAATAATAGTTCAAAGGATTTCCCATCAGAACAAGAAATTCCTGGTAGTGATGATGGATATTTTAGTCAAATTTTTGTTTATGGCTTTGATGCTAATCATAATATAATGTTTAAGCATAATTCTATGGAATGGAGTAAAGATTTCATAGAGAAAGCTATTTCAGAGAATTTATTGGAGTATAATGAAAAGTATTTTAAATTTGAGTTAGTGGACAATCGTCATGCAAAATTATTTTTAACGATGCGTTATCCACTAATAGAGCAACAAAAATTTTTAGGTGAAGTTTATGTTGGTATTGAAGCTACACATTGGGCAAGAGAACAATTACGTATTTTTGCTTATTTAATATTATTTAATTTATTAGCGAGATTTTTTATTCGTTATGTTGCCTATAAAATGGCAAATAAGGCAATGAAACCAGTAATATTGTCATTTGAACAACAAAAACAATTTGTTGCTAATGCTTCGCATGAGCTACGAACTCCACTTAGTATTATTATTTCTGGTTTAGAAGTCTTAAAATCAGATGAAGAAAATAAATTATCATCATTTTCTAAGGATATAATGGAAGACGTTAATGATGAAGCTTTGAAAATGAAAAAATTAATTGATAATTTATTATTGACAGCACGTAATGATAATAATACTTTGGCAGTAAATCCTACTGTATTTTCGTTAAATGAATTACTAAAAAAGTTATATAATAAATTTTCTCTTTTAGCTGATAGAAAAAATATTAAAATTAATTTAGTACCAATAAAAAATATTTTCTTATATGCTGATAGTTTACAAGTTGAACAAATATTAGTAATTTTAATAGATAATGCTATTAAATATACTCCTGAAAATGGGCAAATTGAGATAAAAGCAAAAAAAGAAAAACAACATATTATTATATCTGTACAAGATAATGGAAAGGGAATATCCAAGGAAGATTTACCATATATTTTTGAACGATTTTATCGAGCTGAGAAATCGCGAACGAATTATGGCAATGGTTTAGGTTTATTCATTGCTAAAATGTTAGCTCATAAAAATAATGGTGATATTACTGTTACGAGTAAAGAAAATGTTGGGTCGTGTTTTAATTTAATCATGAAAAACTAAATAAAAAAAACAAGATTTATGCAAGATAAGTTAATCTTAGATAAATCTTGTCTTTTTTAGTCTTTAACTTTTTTTAGAATATGATTGCAGAGTAAAAAGAGAACTACCATATAAAAAACTAATATGCTCAAAGATAAAAATGAAATATCCTGTCCATGCGTAATGGCTCGTAACAAAGTACTAGTATGAGTAAGAGGTAAACATTCAATAAAATAATGTAGTATAAGTGGTAGCTTGTCAGTACTGAAAAATGTACCACAAAGAAAAGACATAGGAAGTAATATATACGTATTAAATCGCGCCATGTCTTCAAAAGTTTGTACTGTCATAGCTGCATAAAAGCCAATTTGGGCAAAAATAATACAGTTTATGATTAAGATTATTAAAAATAGTGGAGTAATAGTGAGCTGTGCACCAAACAAATAAGCAAGGATAATGATTATAGCAGATGAAATCATTCCACGTAATACAGCAGCAAGAACTTTTCCAGCAACAAAAGCAAATGGCTTTATAGGAGCAATAAAATATTCTTCAAGTGATTTATGGTAGACTTTTTCGGCATGAACAGGTGTTAAACTATTAAAAGCGATATTCATAGAGTTTAGAGCTAAAATACCAGGAACGAGAAAATCAAGATAAGAAACTCCCGTTCCTGTATTAATAGCACGACCTAATCCCCAGCCGAAGGCTACCATATATAAAATAGGGGCAACCATACGACTGAGAATAAATTTCATCATACGATGTTTTAATACAACCCAATCTCGCCAGAAAACAGTCCAAATATCATATAGCATTAATTAACCGTCCTTCCTGTAAGTTCGACAAATACATCTTCTAAATTACTGTGACGAATAGTCGTACTTGTTTCTAAAGTAGAGGCAAATTGAGTGCATTCTTGTCGTGAGTTGAAAAATTTATATTCGCGATTGGTAATGCCATCCCATTCAACAACATATTCACCGAGTTGATGACAAAGTTCTATAGGGGTATCAAGTTTGATTAGTTTACCTTTATTTAAAATAGCAACACGATTGCAAAGATTTTCGGCTTCTTCAATATAATGTGTTGTTAAAACGACAGTTACACCGTCTTTGGGCAATCGACGAATTAAATCCCATATACGGCGACGCACTTGGGGGTCAAGAGCGACAGTCGGTTCATCTAAAAATAATATTTTAGGATTGTGCATTAAAGCACGAACTATTAATAGGCGACGTTTCATACCGCCAGAGAGTTTTTTTACGCTGTCATTTATTCTGTCTTGTAGTTCTACATATTCAAGTAATTCATTTATACGTTTATGGCGTTGCTTTGTTGGCATATGATGTAATCTGCCATGTAGTTCCATGTTTTCCCATACTGTTAAATCTTGGTCAAAATTTATATGTTGTGGAACAACGCCAATGTATTTTTTTATTTCTTGTTCATAATCAAATATACTTTTATTATCATATAAAATATTTCCGCTTGTTGGTTTAGTTAGCATAGTAAGCATACGAATTGTAGTTGTTTTGCCTGCTCCGTTTGGTCCAAGTAATCCAAAAATTTCTCCATTGTTAATATTTAAACTTAGATTATCTACAGCTGTTTTTAAAATAATTTTTCCTTCTTTATTTTTAGAAGCAAATTTTTTTACTAAGGAATTGATAGTTAGCATGTGTTCACCTTGTTTATTTTGTTAAAGCTACAGGAAAAATTATTTTATCCTGCGGGTTTTGACAATTTTGATAAATATCGGCTTTTACACCAAACACACTAGCAAGATTATATGGAATTAAAGTATCTTGAGGATTACCTTGAGCAAAAACTTGTTTATCTTTAATGATGATAATATTATCAGCATATATTCGAGCATGATTAATATCGTGTAATACCATTATAATAGTCATATTTTCTTGTTTATTTAACTCTGTAACGATTTGCATTACTTCTAATTGATGGGCGATATCAAGGTATGTTGTTGGTTCATCTAAAAGCAATATTTGTGGTTGCTGAGCAAGCGCCATAGCTATCCATGTACGTTGGCGTTCACCTCCAGAAAGTGTTGAAACGAGACGAGAAGCAAATTTATCAACTTTGGTTTTAGCCATAGCTTTAGCAATGATGTCTTTATCGTTTTGGTTATCAGAGCTTTTAAATAAGGAACGATATGGAAATCTACCGTAGGAGACAAGCTCTTTTACTGTTAAATCATTAGGGGTTGTAGCTCCTTGAGGTAGTATTGCCATTTTTTTAGCAATTTTTTTTCGCGACCAATTTTTAATATTTTGGTTGTCTAAATATATATCGCCTTTATAATTTCTAGATAAACCAGAAATTGCTTTTAATAAAGTGGACTTACCACAACCGTTTGGTCCGATAATAGCTGTACGTTTTCCCATTTTAAAATCAATAGAAATATCGTTAAGAATAAGTTTATTATTTATTTTTATAGTTAAATTACGTGTTGACAGCATATTAAAGCTCCTTTCTTAATAGGAATAAAAAGAATGGAGCACCCAGTATAGCCATAAAAATCCCGACAGGAAGTTCCATAGGTGCAAAAGCTACACGCGAGAAAGTATCGCTATAAGTTACAACAGCTATACCAAGTAAGGCCGAAGCAGGTATTAAAAAACGATAATCTGAACCAATTATAAGACGTGCTGTATGAGGTACTATAAGACCAACAAATCCCAATAAACCAGCTACAGAAACTGCACTAGCAGCAAGCAACGCACCAATTGCAGTTAAAATTATACGAGTTACTTCTACATTTACTCCGAGACCATTGGCGATATCATCACCTAATTGTAAAATATTTAAGTGGCGTGAGCCAAGCATAGCTAAAATAAAACCTAAAATAGCATATGGTAGGATGATTTCTACATGCGTCCAAGAACGAGCAGAAAGACCACCGACCATCCACATTAAGGCACCATGTACCCTGTCACTGTATAAAACAAGAATAGCTGATATACCAGCTCCCAAAAAAGCAGATACAGCAACGCCGGCTAAAATTATACGAAGCGGACGAATACCATTTTTCCAGGCAAGTGCATAGATACAAAGTGCCGCAAATATAGCACCAACAAATGCTATAGGTGTAATTAAATATTCCATATTGGGGAATAATACAATTACTAATATACCAGTAAGCCCTGCACCAGAGGAAATACCGATAATATGAGGATCTGCAAGCGGATTTTTCATAACCGCTTGTAATATAGCACCGGCAATAGCTAAATTCATACCAACCAGTGCTGCTACAATTGTACGAGGCAGACGAATATTCATCAATATTTGTTGATGAGAGCCGATCGTACCAGTTGATACGTTTTGCCATAATTCATCAAAAGGTATAGCAACTGCGCCATTTATGATACTGCACAAAAAGCCTGTAAAAGCCAAAATGGCGAATACTGCCAGCATTAGTATTCGCCATTTATCAATTGCTATGCCAAATTTTGTATTTTCATTAATTAATTTGTTTTGCATAGTTTAATCCACCATTAATTAAATTTATCTGGATAAGCCAATTTTGCCATAGTTTCAACAGATTCTGGATAGTGAATACCTGGACTTAATAAGAACATTTCCTGTGGTAAGAAATAAACTTTATTTTCCTGTACAGCAGGCAATGTCTGCCAAGCTGGATTATTTTCTACATTCTTCATCATAGATTCTTTGATGGTTTCCATTTTTCCCATACTTGTTACAAAAATTATTTCAGGATTTTTTTCAACTAATGTTTCTAAACTGTAGGGAGCAGCTGTTGGGTTGCTTTCAAGTGGTGTTATGCCATCAGCAATATTTGTAAACCCAAGAATTTTCGCAACAGAACCAGCAATACTATTTTCTAATTGCACTGTAACATTTTGTGATGTACTGTGTAAAATAGCAATACGTTTATTTTCTTGCGGAATTTTAGCTTTAATGGAAGCAATTTTGTTATCCATATCATTTATAAGGTTAGTAGCCTTATCTGTATTACCTGTAATTTGTCCTAAAATATCAACGGTATGCTTTACTTGGTCATATGTACGCATATCAAGAACGATTACAGGAATATTATTATCTTCAAACGTGGAAACGAATTTATCGTTCATGCCTTTGTAGGCGATTATTAAATCGGGTTGTTGTTCAATAACCTTTTCTAAATTGACATTATAAACATTACCAACTTCTGGCAAATTTTTATCTTCATCAGGAATACCAGTTTTGGCAGATACCCTAGCGATAATTTTACCGTCTACAGCATGGAGCGGTTCTAAAAATGAAGCAGATAGAGGAATAATTCTTTCTGGTTTTTTAGAAAGTGTTACTGTTCTATCAGCATCATCTTTAATTGTCAAATAAACATCAGAATTTTGTGCCGTAGATGTGTTTTTTTCACTATTATTACATCCTGTAAATAATACCAAGCAACATATTGTTGATAATATAATAGCAAATAATAATTTTAATTTTTTCATGGCAATATAATTATTTCCTTCTTCTTGTTAAAATTGTAGAAAGATAATTGAGTTTTTTGTCTTTCTGTGCAGATAAATCTGTGATGATTTCTTCGTCTGGAAGACCACAGCGACTTACAAGTACAGCGTTGTCAATCATACCATTATCAGTAAGAACATCAACAATTTCTGGATAATTTTTGTAAACTTTCATCATCACGACATTATTAGAAACAGCAAGAGCTTTATCAATAGTTTCTTTATCAGCTGTTGCTGGAATGATACTGATAATGTCATTGCCTTCTACAAGTGGATAACCAAGTTTACTACCAATAGCGCAAAAAGCTGGAATGCCTGGAATTGTTTCAATATTGACATCTTTTTCTGTAGCTAATAGACGATAAACATAAATGTAAGTACTATAAAACATTGGGTCGCCTAAAGTTAAAAATGCAACGTTTTTTCCAGCTTGTAACAATGCAAGAATTTCTTCTTTATTTTTTTGCCAAGCATCAGTAGTTTCAAAATTTACAACCATTGGAAATACTTGATAAACAATCTCTATATCTTTTTTTAAATACGGTTTGGCAATGCTAAGTGCCACGCTACCATCTTTTTTTTCGGTTTTTGGTGCAATTAAAACATCTGCATTTTCAATAGCTTTAATTGCTTTCATTGTTAATAATTCTGGGTCTCCTGGACCAACACCAATACCGTAAAAAGTTCCTGCCATTAAAAATCCTCCTGTACAAAAAGGTATGTAGCAAAATAGCCAGCTACATACCTTTTTTTATTACTTTTAATACTTTATTTATTTTACACTTGCCGTATAGAAAGAGTCAAGCATGGCTTAAAATTATTCAGCTTCGAGAGCATTCCAAGCTTCATTTGCTCTATCTACAAATAATTGGCGGATATTTTCATTTTCACCAATGCCGTGGATATAAGTTTGTACATTGAAACCTTCTTTAACTAAGATAGATTTATGTGAATCTTCTTCTTCACCTGCCATATCATTATTAGCATGGTCACCTGCAACCATCATGAGTGGCATGAGTGTAACATTTTTAATGTCTTGTGCTTTTAATTTTGAAATTACATCTTCAAGATTTGGTTTACCTTCAACGGTATAAATAAATACTTTTCCATTATAAAGTTCGTTTAAACGGTCCTGCATTACAGAATAATAAGCATTTGCTGGGTCTGGTGTGCCGTGAGCCATGATAAGTACAGCATCGTTAGTGCCGAGTTCTGGTATTTGAGAAGAAAGCACTTTCATTGCATCTTCTACGTCATCACGTTGACCTTCCTGTCCCATCCAATACATAAGAGGAGTACCCATTGTCATTTTTTTAAAGTCTGTTTTATGAATATCATAAACAGCTGTGTCATAATTGTATTCCATGCCTGGAATTACATCCAAAGAAGTCAGTGCAACACGAGTATAACCTTCTGCTTTTAATTGGTTGAGTGCTTCTTCTGGTGTAGGAATAGATATACCTTCATTAGCTTTTACACGGTCAATAATAATATGAGAGGTAAATGCGAGCATAACTTTAGTATTAGGGTGAGCTTCTTGAATTTGTTTTACAGTAGCTTCGATTGTTTTAGCACGGGTTTCTGGATAAGTTGTACCGAAGCTCATAACTAAGATAGCGTCTTTATTTGGAGCCTTTTGTAGTGCAGGGTCAGTCGTGTTGTATGTACGTACCCCGATTTGTGAAGCTTGTAAAAGTGCTGGTGTAGCATCGGTAACTTCTGGATTTAGACTATAAGCAGCAAAGGAAGTAGCAGAAACACTAGTGAGGGCAACACAAGCCATAGAAGCGATTAACATTTTTTTCCAAGTAGATTTCATAATATACAGTCCTTTCTTTTGGTTTATAATCGTTTGCTGAATTTCCAGACAGAGATTAAGAGTGTTGATGAGTTTTACATGGTAAATTCAAGCAAGACAATTATTAATACCATTATTGAGTACTCTATCATAATGCCTACAGTAAAATTTATTTAGGTTAAAAGTAAAAAAAGAACCTTTTGCGCGCTAGAAGGTTCTTTATAGTTATTAAATAAGAAATCTTTACATTAAAGCAAATGTAAAGATAGTAATTTAATAGCAAAATCTCCTACCTATCTCTCGCAGGTCATAATGGTGATTGACAAACAGGTAGTTCTTCTGACTCAAGTTCATAGCTTCTTCAAGCCTTCCCAGAAAACCATCCAGTGACATAAATTTGAAGTTGCTCCCTTTCACAGCGGCGGGACCGTAGCAGCTTATACTGCTTTCTCTATTAAGCCTAATAAATAGGCACCTGTTCCACTCAATATATAATTTTGATACCTTTCATAAGGTGACATACTCCCACCGCCTATGCGTTGCATAGAGGCGGGGCTTCTCGCTCAAGTGTTTCCTAGAACACAGTATCAACGAGCTATCCCCGTGTGCCTCACGGTTAACATAATTTAAATTATTAAAACTAGCAGTATTATAGTAGATTTAATAAAATCAATTGATTTCCTCTTTACCATATCACTATATGTCTTTGATGTCAAGCTGATTTAACTTTTTCACTAATAATTCAGTATCACAATTATCTTTGATTACTATTGCATGAATTAATGTATGATAATCTGGTAATTTATCAATACCCCATAAAAGTTTAATATTTAAAAATTTTTCTGTAACTTTTCCTAGGTCAATGCCAAAAGAATCTAAAGAATAACGCATTTTTTCCGGTTTTCGGCAAGGTTGATTATTAGGGCGCGTACATTTACAACACCAAGAACAACCACCAGATGAAAAGGATAAAGTGTTAGGAATTTCTTTTTCTATATTTAGTAAATTATCTGCTAGTTGATTTTGCATTTTGCGTAATAATTTTCGAGAAAAATCCATTATTTTTTCTTTTGTATTTATTTCTGCTTTAGTTTTTTCATCATAAAAAATTTGCAATCCTACTAAGTAAATTTTGCTATAATCGTTTAAATAAGTTTTAGAATTTACTGCAAGTGGAGGGCAAGACCATTTAGCATTATAATTTGTGCATTCTTTGCAGTAAGTTAAAAAATGAGGAACATCTTGATATTTTGCTAAAAATGATGCAATATCACTATTAGCTATAGTTACTTTTGTTGTGAACATAAAAACACTTCCTTAGCTGTTGTTTATTTTAAATAATATCATTTTTTTTATATGATAAAAAGGTATGAGTATAATAGTATAGTTTATCATGAACAAAAAATAGTAATAATATGCTATTAAAAGTTTTTTATAACTATCATTTAAAGTTTTTATCTAGTTTGATAAAGAAATAATGCTTTATAATATAGTTGAAAAATATTATAATAAAATACGGCGGTAATAAAGGCATTTTTATTCAGTTTGCCTGAAAGAGAGGAATTTTTATGGATTTATTAATGCAAGGTGTAGATTATTTTCATAAAGGCGGATTTGTTATGTACATTCTGCTATTATGTTCTATTTTTATAATTACTGTAGGCGTAGAAAGATTTTTATATTTTTCTAAAGCTGATTCAGGTAGAGCATTTGCAAGAAAATTTTATCACTTAATGGTTAATGATAAAGTAGATGAAGCTAAAAATTTAGCTACGAATACTAAAGGTGATTTATCTGCCCTTATTGGTTTTGCTTTTAGTAAAATGAATAATAAAAATATCAATTTAATGATGATGTTAGAAGTTCAATCAGGTATTAGTTTATCTAAATTTCGGTCAAGATTGTATTATTTAAATGTAATAGTAACGATGGCACCACTTTTAGGGCTTTTGGGAACAATAGTTGGTATGATTTCTTCTTTTAGCATTTTTAATTTACAAGAAGGACAAGCTATTGCTATTACAGGTGGTGTTGGTGAAGCTTTAATTGCGACAGCTACAGGTCTTTGCGTTGCTATTTTGTCTTTGGCTATTCATGCTTATTTTGTCCAGAGAATTGACCATATTGTAACGGATATGGAACAAGCCTTTTCTTTGATTGAAGGACTTATTAATAGAGGTGATAAATAATGCGCCTTCATGATAGACGTTCTTTTTCTAAACCAGAAGTAATGATTATTCCAATGATAGATATTATGTTCTTTTTGCTTGTATTTTTTATGCTTAGTACTTTATATATGGTTGATTTAAAGACTATACCAGTTAATATGCCAAAAGTTGAAAATGCACAAACGCAAACAAATGTGAATTATCTCGTTACAATGAAAGCAGATGGAACAATATATTTAGAAGATAAGATTATTGATGAGGAAACATTAATTCAAAATGCTAAAGTAGAATATGCCAAAAATCCTAATTTTGCTGTAGTTATAAGAGCAGATGAGAATATGGATTATGGTAAAATAATGGCATTGCTAGATAAAATGAAGGGTATAGGTATTACTAAATTTGGTTTAGCAACGGATACTATGAATATATCACAGTAATTATAAAAAACTCTTGCTCTTTTAATATAAGGCAGGAGTTTTTGTTTTAATAAGTATAATAATTAAATATTATTTTGTTTTGGCGAAGGAATGAGAAAGGCAAAAATAGCGCCAATGATTGCCATTATCCAGAGAATTTGTAAAGCTACGGTTAGTCCCCATGTATCAGCTCCCCAGCCAACTAATGGTGAAAAAAGTCCGCCCATTGTGGTACTAAGACCTAGTGTAACGCCAGAGGCGAAACCAACATTTTTACCTAAAAAGGTTTGACCTAATATAACGATAGAACTATATGGAGCAAATAATGAAAAAGCTACAGGGATTAAAAGAAATGTAGATAACCATAGATTTGTACTATTGGCAAAGAAAAGCATAGCAGGAACCATGAGCAAAAATGATATACGCATTATACGAATAAAACCAAGTCGGTCGGATAAAATACCACCAATAAAAGTAATGACAGCACCCATAAAAAATAAAATGGATAAAGCTAAACTACCTTGTGATGGAGAGGCATTTAAAACGTGTATCCAATAAATAGGAATGAATGTATTGCATAGTGTAAAACCAATAGAGCGAACAAAAATAACAACCGTTAATTTACTGAAAGATTTCCAATCATTTTGTTTTTCTTCAAAATTATGTGATTTTATTTCATTGAGAGTAGCATCATCTATTTGTTTTAGAACTTTAGGAATGAAATGGTAAATTAATATAGCTATAATAATATTAATAATGCCGAAAATAATTAATCCATAGATATGAAATACATAAGCGCAAAAGCCGGCAATAATAGGCCCTATAGCAAAACCAGCATTACCACCAACAGAAAAGCTTCCCATAGCTTGACCTTTTAATGCACCAGATATTTTATTGACAGTGCGAGCTGCTTCAGGATGATAAATTGAAGAACCAAAGCCACAGAACATAGAACAAAGAAAAATAAGCCAATAATTATCGACAATTCCAAGTAGTGTAATACAAATGCCACAGATAACAGGACCTAGAGGGATAAACCATGGTTTAGATATTTTATCAGAATAATAACCAAATATAGGCTGAGAAATAGAAGATAATAACATATTAGCAAATATAAGTGTGGCGGCATCTTGATAACTGAGATTATATGTTGCTATAAAATAAGGCAATAATGCAGGAATGGCACCTTGTGCCCAGTCAACAGTAAAATGTCCCATTGTAAATAAATACACGTATGGATTTATTTTTTTCATAGGAAAACCTCCAAAGATAAAAATTTTTTACGAACAAAATTGTAAACTTTTTTATTAATTAGTCAAGATATAAAAATAGAAAAACAGCGTATAGCCAATATCTATTATTGGCTATACGCTGTATACTTTTAAAAGGAACTTTCCCCCTTTTATTAAAAAAGTTAAGGAAATCTTGAAAGGCAGGGGGAAAGAGAGAGAGAGTTAGCAATTTATATTTTATTTTAATTTCCAAGCAATATCGGAAAGGAATAATTGGTCTTTGAAAGTATCGAGGTCAAGGTCTTTTGTGATATGAATAAATTCGATACCCATAATATTTGCCCAATCACGGAGTTGTTCAGCAGTTACAGTATAACTAATTACACAGTGATGTGCGCCACCTGCTAAAATCCATGCTTCAGCGGATTTTTCAAGGCAAGGAAGTGGTTTCCACATAACACGAGCAACAGGGAGATTTGGCATAGGCATAATAGGTTTAACACATTCAACATCGTTTACGATAAGACGCATTCTACCGCCCATATCAATTAATGAAGCAACGATAGCTTTGCCTGCTTTACCTTCAAATACAAGACGAGCTGGAGCATCTTTACCACCAATACCAAGGTCATGAACTTCAATTTTTGGTTTACCAGCAGCAACACTAGGACATACTTCGAGCATATGAGCACCAAGATTGTAGCTATCTTGACCATCTTTACCAAAATGATAAGTATAGTCTTCCATAAGAGCAGTACCTTCATCAATACCTTGAGCCATAGTTTTCATAACGGCAGTGAGGCAAGAAATTTTCCAATCGCCTTCTGGACCAAAACCATAACCTTGAGCAGTTAAATCTTGTGTTGCAAGACCTGGGAGCTGGTCCATACCATAAAGGTCTTCAAATGTATTTACAAAGCCATCGGCATTATTGTCTTCAAGGAATTTTTTGATACCAACTTCCATTTTTGCTTGATAACGAACGGAAGCAATATTATCTGTATTCATTTCATATTTTGCTTCATATTCTTTAACTTGAGAATCGATTTCTTCTTCTGTTACAGCGTTAATATATTGTACTAAATCGCCTACAGCCCAAGTATTTACTGACCAACCGAATTTGATTTCAGCTTCAACTTTATCACCTTCAGTTACAGCAACATTACGCATATTATCGCCAAAACGAACAATTTTTAATGTACGGCTAGCAATAACACCGATTGCAGTACGCATCCAACTAGCAATTTTCTGTTGAACAGCATCAGTTTCCCAGTAGCCTACAACAACTTTACGAGCAAGACGCATACGAGTGCCGATAAAGCCATGTTCACGGTCGCCATGAGCTGATTGATTGAGGTTCATGAAGTCCATATCAATTGCTTCGTTTGGAATTTCTTGATTATATTGAGTATGAAGATGTAAATAAGGTTTTTGTAATTTTTTTAGGCCGCGTATCCACATTTTAGATGGAGAGAATGTGTGCATCCAAGTAATGATACCAGCACAGCTATCATCGTAATTTGCATCCATTACAAATCTGTCAATTACTTCAGCAGTAGTTCCTACAGCTTTGAATTCAATTTTTGCAGGTAATTTACCAGAGGCATTTAAACCATCAACCATTTTTTTAGCATCGTCTTCAACAGCTTTTAATGCTTCAGGTCCATAGAGAAACTGACTGCCTACGATAAACCAGAATTTGTAGTCTTGTAATTTTTTCATGAAAAACAACTTCTTTCTTATAATATATTTTATCTTATTAAGAATACATTAAAATTATATCACGTATAACAAATATAAATATTGAAATTTATGTGAAAATTGACATTCATAATTGTCATACAACATGGTTTTATTATAGCATACATATTATACAATCTTCAACAGTAAAATTAAAAAAACTTGAGAAAAATTTTTAATTTTATTAATGATACTTCATATGCCGTTGAAAATTGATTTTCTGTTTAAACGATGTATTGCGTATATTTAGTAAGAATAAATTATGTCTATAGGAAGCTGTAAATCATTGTGATATTTAGAAGAAACCACTTTTTTATAGTAAATTGATGATAATTATAAAAAAGCGCATTTTATCGCTACAATTGTAAAAGTACTTCAAAAATAAAAAGTCAAAAAGAATAATTCTGAAAAAAATTAAAAATTCCATTAAAATACCTATTGTCAAATATCCGATAGTGTAGTACAATATCGAATATAAAGATATCATACAACTTTGCGCAAATGAATAAATAAGTATGATAAATAAAGGGTATTTTTTTCTAATATGTATAATAAAAAAGGTAGGTTTTTTCTATGTCTACGTCTATTAGCACGGAAGCACTTCAGCAAAGCAAACGTATGCGCAAACTAGTATCTGTCGCAGCTGGTATGGCCGGTTTACTTTTTGGTCTTGATATCGGAGTAATTGCTGGTGCTTTACCATTTATTACTGACCAATTATCACTTACAAGTCAAATGCAAGAATGGATTGTAAGCTCAATGATGTTTGGTGCTGCTATTGGTTCAGTTGTTACTTTGTGGATTTCTTCCAAGTTAGGTCGCAAAAAATCAATTTTAACAGCAGGTATTTTATTTATTATTGGTTGTTTTGGTTCTTCTTTTGCTCCAATTTATGAAATCTTATTGATTTCCCGCGTCGTTTTAGGTTTTTCTATCGGGGTTGCTTCTTATGTTGCTCCGCTTTATCTTTCTGAAATGAGTGAAAAGGAACATCGCGGTCGTTTGATTTCCATGTATCAGCTCATGATTAACTTTGGTATCGTTATCGCATTCATCTCTGATACGCTTCTTGCTTCAACTGAAAGCTGGAGACTTATGCTCGGTGTTATTAGTATACCTGCATTTTTGCTTGTGCTTGCAGTTTCCAGACTGCCAGACAGCCCACGCTGGCTTGCCTCCAAAGGATTTACTGCTGAAGCTCAGAAAGTACTGAACGTTCTTCGCGGTAGTAAGGAAAAAGCACATGAAGAACTTCAGGATATTACAGACAGTTTAAAAGTTAAACAGGCAGGGTTCTCTTTATTCAGAGCAAATAAAAATGTTCGCCGTGTTGTTTTTCTCGGTATGTTCTTGCAGTTCATGCAACAGTTTACAGGTCAGAATATTATCATGTACTATGCTCCGAAGATTTTCAGCCTCGCAGGTTTTGAAAGTCATACGGACCAAATGTTTGCTACTATATTAGACGGTATGACTTTTGTTGTGTTTACATGGATTTCTATGCAGTTCATCGACAAAACGGGTCGTAAGATCGCTCTTAAAATCGGTTTTGGCATAATGGCATTTGCGCTTATCGTTCTTGGATGTTGTCTCATGCAGTTTGAGGGAGGCAATACAGTGCAGTGGATTTCTTATACTGCTGTTGGTATGACAATTCTTTCTATTGCCGGTTATGCAATGAGTGCTGCTCCTGTTATTTGGATTTTATGTTCTGAAATTCAACCACTTAAAAGCCGTGACTTCGGTATTGCTTGTTCCACTACTACAAACTGGGTATCTAATATGATTATCGGGGCTACATTCCTTTCTCTTCTCGAAGGTATCGGTTCTGCAGAGACATTCTGGTTATACGGTATCTTAAACATAATTTTTATTTTCTGCACAATTTATATTGTTCCAGAAACAAAAGGTGTTTCACTTGAAAAAATTGAAAGCAATCTTATGGAAGGTAAAAAACTACGCAATATTGGTTGCTGATATCTGGATGGATTTTAGGAGGATAATAAAATGTTGATTACTATAGGCCGTCAATATGGTGCTGGCGGACGTGAAGTCGCTGAACTTTTGGCTAAAGAACTGCAACTTCCATTATATGATAGAAAATTAGTTGCACTTATTGCTGAACATCTGGAAAAAGGTTGTAAGTTAGAAGAACTCAATTTGACATATGCTAATCTTTATGGCGAAGATTCTCCATATGAACATATTTTTGATAATATCTTGAAAAAAGATGATATGTTTATGTATCGTCCTCAAGCAAAAGCTATAAGAGCTTTGGCTGAACAAAAAGGAGCAGGCATTTTTATTGGTCGTTGTGCTAATTATATATTAGAAGACCATAAAGCATTTTCATTCTTCATTGTAGCAGATGATGATTTTAGAAAAACACGTGGTCAACTTGTTTATCATAAAACTTTAGATGATTTGAAAAAAGAAGATAAGAAACGTGCTTCTTATTACAATTACTATACAAGCCTTAATTGGGGCGATGCTCAGGATTACGATTTAGTAATTAATACTGGCAAAACAGGTATCGAAGGTGCTGTAAAAGTTATAAAAGATTATGTCATGAGTCGTTCCAATTAAATAAAAAAAACCCGCGGTACTCCTACTACTGCGGGTTTTTCATATTTTTTAAAGTGTTTTAACAGAATTGCGTTCTATTAACTTGGGTGGGAATTTTATACTGGCATTGAAATTTGGATTGTCTAAAAGTTTTAGAAGTTGAACAGCTACGATTTTTCCCAATTTTTGTTTTGGATGAGCGAAAGTGGTTAAGCCTATGGTAGACTCTAATGCCAAATCGTCAAAGCTGATGATAGAAATATCATCAGGTATTTTTTTGCCTGCTTTGTATAATATGTCGATTATAGTTTTAGCCATTTCATCGTTATAACAAACCAAAGCAGTAGCTTCGCCTATACGGTCGAGAATTTCGTTGTCTAAATTGCCTGCTTTGATTAATTTAATATCTTCTGTTGTATACCAATACATATTTCGTTCTGAAGCCAGCAAATCGTAGTGTTTTAATGCGTTAATTACACCTGAATAGCGTAGTTGTCCTTGCATATCGTCGGATTTAAAAATACCAGAGATATTTTTGTGACCGTGTTTAATTAAATATTCTGCGGCTGTTTGTCCTAGTTTGTAATCGTCCATACGTACACTAGGAATACCCATTAAGGGATTTGTGTCGGCATGGATAAATATGCAAGGGATGCTTAAAGCCTTTATCTTCTGATAGAAATCGGTATTTATATACGGTATACCGCTTTTTGACGGTTCAATAATTAAACCATCAACATTACTTTTCAACATATTGTCCAGTATATATGCTTCTTTTTCCACTCTATTGTAAGTAAAAGCAATCTGCATAAAATAACCGTTTTTGGTCAGAACCTTTTCTATTCCCTTTACAATACTGGGGAAGATATAATCATCCAAATAAGTTAATATTACGCCGATATTGTGGGAATAATTTTTCTTGAGATTATTTTGAGAAGCCGCTACGTACGTACCACTGCCACGACGTCGTTCCAGAAGTCCTTCGCTTTCAAGTACACTCGTTGCCTGGCGTACAGTTTGCCGGCTTATTGAAAATTTTTTACCGAGCTCATTTTCGGAAGGCAGGCGCATACCTACTGTAAATTCGCCATTTAGAATTTGTTCTCTAATCCAATTCATTAGATCTGTATGTTTTGGCGTATCTATAGAACCCATATTACACTCTCCTTTCCTTAAAAAATTTTTTATTATATTGATTTTATTTGATAAAGTTGGCTAATGACTTATACTAGTTTAACAAATAATCAATATATAATACAAGTAGTATAGTTATAAAGAAAACAGTTTTTTACTTTTTAGTAAATAAAATTAGTAAACAAAAAGGGAGAAATACTGTCGATTGACAGCATTTCTCCCCTTTGGATCCATGTGGACATTGTTTTAAGATTTTTTAGAAATGTTTTTAGCCTGTTCAGCAACACGCAAAACTTCATCGACAGAAGAACCCTTACCAGCTTCGGAGGCTGCGGCAATAGCACCTTCTACAATAGGTGCATCGGCTATGCGAACCCGTCTGTGCAAGGCCATTGGTAATCCCTCAATAGCGAGACCTGCTGAGATGACAGAACTACCAACATCAGTAATTACGACAACGCCGTCCGTGCCATTATCTACATCTTCAATTGCTTTGCAGATTTTAGTACTGTCTGTGCCGAAACTACCATCTGGAGCACCGCCAGCAGCTATGATATTCAATTCGGGAACGGAAGTTTTTTTTGCCATATCGCGGACACCGTCAGCTATGCTTACCATATGAGAGACAATTACTATTCCAACCATTTTATCACCTTTATTCAAAAATTGTTAATTATCTTTTGTAGCTTTTTTAGTTTGCATAGAATGTTTTGAAGTCAATTTATTCTTATGTTCCGTAATAAGAGCCTGCATGACAATGAATATACACAAAAGTGCACCGACAACGATTTTTGTCCACCATGCTGAAAGCGTACCCTGGAATGCAATGAAAGTCTGAATTATTCCCTGAATTAATACACCGAAAATCGTACCTGGCATAAAAGCAACGCCACCTGTTAAGAGTGTACCACCGATAACCGATGAAGCGATAGCGTCCATTTCCATACCAGAGGCATGAAGTGTATAACCTGAGAGCATTGTCCATGAATATACTATGCCACCAAGTGCAGCACAGAAACCACTTATAGTATATGCAAGAATTTTTGTTCTAGTTACAGGTAGACCCATTAATGAAGCGGAATTTTCATTACCGCCGACAGCAAATAAAGTTCTGCCGAATTTTGTATATTTCAATACAAAAATTGCTATTAAAAGTACGATAATGGCTACAACTGCACCTACGGAAACAAATCCTGTACCAAATATGTTGATACGTTCTGAAGCGATAGCAACATATGAAGGATTTTCGATATTAATAGTATCACGTGAAATAACGGCTGTCATACCACGGCAAAAGAATAATCCCGCTAATGTTACTATAAAAGGTTGCATTTTGAATATAGATATGAGACAGCCCTGAACTAAACCTACGGCTATGCCGATCAGTAATACCAAAAATACAGCAAGAGGAACAGACACTCCAGTATTTTGCAACAGCCAAGCAAGACACATGCATACAAGAGCGACAACAGATCCAACAGAAATATCGATACCGCCACCACCAGTAATGATAGTAAATGTTACACCGACAGTTACTATTATTAACGGGGCATTATCGATAAGTAAATTCCAAAAAACCTGCGGACGTGAAAAACCATTATACGTTACTATACCGATACCGTACAGAACTATAAACAGTATAACCGTTACAAAAAACTGAAAATATCGGGAAGCAATTGCGGAATTTATCATTTCTTTAATGTTCATGCTTTATCCACCGCCTTTGTTCTTTGCTTTTTCGTCCTGAAATTAGCAAACATTTCTTGGAAACGTTTGGACTGAATTAAACATAAAATAATTACTACGATGGCTTTTACTACTGGCAACTGGTCAGAAGCAACACCTATGGCATACATAGTGGTGGTCAGTGTCTGAATCGTTATTGCGCCGATGATACTGCCACCAAGATAGAATTTACCGCCACTTAAAAGCGTACCGCCGAGTGCAACTGCCAAAATAGCATCCATTTCCATATTAAGACCGGCGTTATTGGCATCGGCTGCACGAATCAGAGAGCTTTCAATAAGCCCTGAAACACCTGCACAAAAACCAGAAAATGCATATACGAGGAAGATGATTAAAGTTACGTTTATTCCGGCATATTTGCTGGCGGTAGGATTGATACCTACGGACTGAATAAATAAGCCTAAAGAGGTTTTTTTCAGTATGAAAACAACCAGAGCCACCATTATTACTGCTATAATAATAGGAGTAGGAATAATATTACCTGGAATATTACTACCGATATAACTGAACGGAGGATAGTAAACTGTAATAATCTGACCTCCAGTTATTAGCTGTGCGATACCGCGTCCAGCAACCATCAGGATAAGTGTTACAACCATAGGCTGTATTTTTATTTTTGAAACAAGAAAACCGTTCCATGCACCGCAGACGACGCCTATGAGTATAGCGGCGATCATTGCAACAATCATAGGATTTTCAGGAACACCGTCGCCACGTCCGCCTATAATACTACAACATACGGCAGCTGAAATTGCAACAACAGCACCAACAGAGATATCGATACCAGCTGTAGCAATTACGAAGGTCATCCCTAAGGAAAGAATTATCAATGAAGAAGAACGATTTAAAATATCAAAAATACGACCATATAAACGACCATCTGGAGTGATTTCAACACTTAAAAACCCTGGGACGAATATAATATTAAAGATTACTAAAATAGCCAAAGCTATTAAAGGCAGAAATATTGAACTAGATTTAATTCTTTGAAATGTGTTCATCAAGCTTCACCTCCGGCTATTGCTTTCATGATATTTTCAGAACTGATCTTATCGCCTTCAATTTCCGCAACTTTTTTACGATCGCGGATAACTATGATTTTACTGCATGTACGAACCATTTCGTCCATTTCACTGGAAATAAAGATTACAGACATTCCTTTTGATTTTGCCAAAGATACTGCCATTTTCTGAATTTCACTCTTTGTTCCGACGTCGATACCGCGTGTCGGTTCGTCCAGAATAAGAAGATTCGGTTCTGTTATGAGCCAGCGTGCAATAATTACCTTCTGCTGATTACCGCCACTCAGATTTTGTATTAACTGTTCACGATCGGATACTTTTATTTTCAAGAGCTGAATACAGTCATCAGCATAGACAACCTGATCTTTGTACGGAATATATTTAAAAATCCCCTGTTTTGCCTGAAGAGCCAGGATAATATTTTCACGTACACTTAATTCTCCGATAATTCCCTGAACTTTTCTGTCTTCTGGACAAAAGGCGATTTTGTTTCTCATTGCCGTTATTGGATTTTTCAAATCAACTTTCTTACCGTTAATATCAATTTCACCGTGATCGATTTGATTTATTCCAAATAAGGATTCAGCCGTTTCAGAACGTCCTGAACCTAAAAGACCGCCTAGACCGATAACTTCACCTTTATGGATGGTAATATTCATCTGATGGATTTTGCCGACAGCACTGATGTCCTTAGCTTCAAGGAATACTTCATCAGACGGCACGCTCTTAGCACCCATCTGCTCAAATTCTTTAACTGAATCCAGATCTTTACCAACCATTTTAGCAACTAATTCTAATTTAGGAAGTTTGTCAACATCATAAGCACCGACTAGTTCACCATTACGTAAGATAGTAATACGGCTACACAATTCGTAAATCTGTTCCAGAAAGTGGGAAATAAATATAATACCAAGCCCTTTTTTCTGGAGTTGACGAATGATATTGAATAATCGTTTTGTTTCTTCTTCATCAAGGCTGGAAGTCGGTTCGTCCAAAATCAAAATCTTAGCATCAACATCAACGGCACGGGCAATGGCTATCATCTGTTGAATTGCTACCGAATAATGGTCTAATGTTTTTGTTACATCGATATCAATATTCAGACTCTGCAGTAATTTTTTTGAACGATTATTAATAGTTTTCCAGTCGATAAAGCCGAACTTTTTCGGTTCGCGTCCAATAAAAATATTTTCGGCTACGGTCAAATTAGGACATAAGTTTACTTCCTGATATACGGTTGATATTCCGCATGCCTGTGCTTCTTTTGGAGAATTTGGCGAAATATTCTTACCATTTAATGTAATAGTTCCGCCGTCGCGGTGATAAACACCTGTAAGAACTTTTATTAATGTAGATTTACCTGCACCATTTTCGCCCATCAGAGAATGAATTTCACCAGCTCTTAATGTAAAGTCTACATTAGACAAGGCTTTTACACCGGGAAAAACTTTATCTATATGACGCATCTCTAAAAGAACTTCTCCCATATTTTCACCCCATTCAAAAATTAATAAACAATTTAAGTATAAAAAACCGTACTTAGCCTTAAACGGCTAAGTACGACATTAAAAGATAATTGATTAAATAATAAGATCAATATTTTCTGTCAGGCAATGTTTTTTCAGCGACATCTGCAGGGAATACGCCTTCATCCATGTATACCATTTTGTCAACTTGTTCGCCGTTGATAATTTTCTTAGCAGTTTCCATAAGAAGTGGACCCTGGAGAGGATTGCATTCTACAGTACAGTTGGATTTACCTTCAATCATAGCCTGGAATGCGCCTTTTACGCCATCAACGGATACGATTACGATATCTTTACCAGGTTGAAGTCCAGCAGCTTCGATAGCCTGAATAGCACCTAAAGCCATATCGTCATTATGACTGAATAAGATATCAATTGTATCACGTCCGCCAGATTTAAGGAAAGATTCCATAACTTCCTGACCTTTTTGACGAGTGAATTCGCCTGTCTGGCTCATAGCAATATTATATTTGCTTCCGTCTTCAGCAGCGGTCATTGCTTCCTGGAAACCTTTTGCACGACCTACGGATACGGATGCACCTACTGTACCTTCAAGTACAGCAATCTGATACTGGTCTCCACCGCCACGTGGGGTTTTATGCTGATCTTTCATATACTGATCAATCCATTCGAAAGCTTTTTTACCTTCAGCAACGGAGTCAGTACCAATTTTTGCTACATATAAGTCATCACTTACATTAGCATCGCGGTCAACGATTACAACTGGAATACCAGCATCTTTAGCTTCTTTAAGAACAGTGTCCCAGCCAGTTTCAACAATTGGTGTAAATGCGATAAGATCTACACCCTGAGCGATAAAGGAACGAATTGCCTTAATCTGATTTTCCTGTTTTTGCTGTGCATCTGAGAACTGGAGATTAACTCCGGCGTCTTTTGCAGCTTGCTGAATGGATTCAGTCTGTGCTGTTCTCCATTCAGATTCAGCACCCAGCTGTGAATAACCTATGGTAATCTGTTTTCCGTCTTTGCTACCAGAATCTCCTCCGGAAGAAGATGCGCTTTCATCTCCTCCGCCACAGCCAGCACAGAGTACCAACATCATAATACCTGTTAAGAGTGCTAATAGTTTTTTCATGCTTTCACCTCATTATATAAATATTAAATTTAAAAAAAACAATATTTTTTGATAAATAATTGTTTTTATAAATCAACCAGGTTATTTATCTTGATAATATCATACAACTTTAAAAAAAAAAATTCAATAGTAAACATAAAATTATTTTAAAATAATTTTTAAATTTAATATAAATATATAAATTAGATAAAAATAAAACAATATGAAACAGCTTATAAAAAAGTATTTACGGATAATTTATATTTATGATCTGCTTATGAATAATGAAAATTATATTCCGTTTTGTAAAGTAGTATGATCTATTTTTTCAGTTATGTATGATAAGTTATAAAAGCTAGAGGTTATCAAATAACATTTCAGCAACATTGTCATACAATTTCAATGCATATTGTTTAACATATACAGTTGCAGAATTTAAACTGAAGCCGTTAAATTTTTTAATCATCGATATATCGTTTTGAGCATCGCCGATAGTAAAAATGTCGGCTGTATGCCACTTAGGATAAATTTTTAACAGTTCTTTAATTCCACTGGCTTTAGTGATATTTTTCTGGCAGACGTCAATACAATTCAAATTCAAATGAGCAGAAAATGCACCGTCAAATTCATTTTCGATGCGTTCAGCATATATTTTGGCAATTTGTTCATTTTCATAAGCGAGACTTATCTGTACCGGTTGCATTTGGGATAGCGCCTGTTCAATGCTAACGATCTTTATAATTTCCTGATTTTTGAACTTCGGCGAATTAAAGTATTTTAAAAGTTGAGATTTTTCACTGTTTATGGTGGTTCTCATTTTATCAACGGCTGAATACATTATATGCCAGCTGTTGGCGGCAATATCGGAATAGACAAGTTTAGTAAGCATTTTTTTATCAAGCGGAAATGACTTTACTATATTCAAATCCTTATTGAACAAAGTTCCGCCGTTATTACAAATTATGAAGTCGTATTCCAAATCGTGATTTTTGACTTCATACATCAATGAACGGAAATCACGTCCACTGCATAATACAAAAATATTGCCAGCTTTGCGCCATTTTTTTACAGCTTCAATATTTACCTGCGGAATAGTATCATCTTGATGAAAAAACAAAGTCCCATCAAAATCACTAACTGCAATTTTCAATTAAAAAACTCCTTTCAGGAATGAACTAAAATTATTATACAAAAAAAAGCAGACAAAAGTCTACTTTTTGTTTAAGATAATAAGATTAATAATGTTTTTGCCATTGATGATGGAATATACCTTCGCGGTCAATGCGTTTATAAGTGTGAGCGCCGAAATAATCTCTTTGAGCTTGAATGAGATTAGCACCAACAGTTTTTGTGCAAAGTCCGTCAATATAAGCCATTGCATTAGAAAAAGCGGGGATTGGAACACCAGCATAAACAGCATTAGCAATAACTTTTCTAAGGCTTTGTTGATTTTTTTGAACTTTATTGAAGAAGAAATCATCTTCAAGTAAATTTTCTAGTTTAGGATTTTTTTGGTAAGCAATTGTAATATTGTTTAAAAATTTGGCTTTAATAATACAGCCAGCACGGAAAATAGAGGCAACTTCACCTAAATTTAAATGCCAATTATGAAGTTCGGAGGCACTTTTATATAATTCAAAACCTTGTGTGTATGCTGCAATTTTAGCTGTATATAATGAACGACGGACATCTTCTACAAAATCTGTATCAACTTTTATTGGTAAGGTTTGTTTTAGACCACTTTGCGAAAATTTTTGGCGTTTAGTATAAAAAGAACTGATGTTACGGGCATTGCAAGCACTTGTCATAATGGAAGTATTTACGTTTTGTTCTAATGCGACAATACTTGTCCAACGACCTGTACCTTTTTGTCCAGCACTATCGAGAATTTTATCAACAAGATAACCAGTTGATATATCGTCTGTTTCTTTTAAAATATCAGCTGTTATGCTAATTAAAAAGCTGTTTAATTCGCCTTGAGCCCATTCGTGAAATATGGTAGAAATTTGTTCATTTGTGAAATTGCCAACATTTTTGAGTAATAGATAAGCTTCAGCGATTAATTGCATATCAGCGTATTCAATACCATTGTGTACCATTTTTACATAATGACCAGCACCATTTTCACCGATATAAGTACAACAAGGTTTACCATCATCAGCTTTAGCAGCAATTGCTTCCATGATAGATTGAATTTCTTTATAACTTTCTTTGTTGCCACCCGGCATCAAAGCAGGGCCATTTAAAGCACCTTCTTCACCACCGGAAACGCCGATACCAAAATATTTAAATCCTTTATTTGTGATATATTCATAACGGCGTTGTGTATCTTTGTAGAAAGAATTACCGCCATCCATGATAATATCATCTGTGTCTAAATAAGGAAGCAAGCTATCAATTACAGCATCAACAGCTTTACCTGCCGTTACCATAATGAAAAATTTGCGAGGACGAGTAACAGATTTTACAAGTGAGGGTATATCATAATAAGGTATTATGTTTTCGTGGGGATGATTTTGAATAAATTTATTTGTTAAATCAGGAGTATAATTGTACACGAAAACTTTGAAATTGTGATTAGCCATATTGAGAGCAAGACAACTTCCCATAACTCCCATGCCAATAACGGCTATATTTGTATTCATAGAAATTCCTCCATATATTTGCATTTAGAATAAAATTGTATTAAGTATCATGACACCAATTAAACCAACAACAGCAACAATTATTTCAAGTGCGCACCATGTACGCATAGTTTCTTTGCCTGTTAAGCCAAAATTCTTTAAAAAGCCAACCCATGAAAAGTGGAGAAAGTGTATCGTCTTGAAATAGAAGGAACAATATCATCAACGGATAAGCCAAAGGCAAATCCATAAAAATAGTAATAAAAATTAATGATAAGAAGCTGTTTAATTTACATTTTACATTATAAAAAAACCGTACTGATTTAAATGATTTAAAATCAGTATGGTTTTTTTAAAATTCAATTCCTTTTTGGGCTTTTATACCTTGTTTAAAAGGATGTTTTATTTCTGTCATTTCAGTTACTAAATCTGCTTTATTTATAATTTCTGTTTTAGCATTTCTACCTGTTAATACAAGATGAAGCATTGGTGGTTTTTCGGTAATTAAATCTAAAATTTGATGAAGCGGAATTAAATCAAAATCAATAGCATAATTAATCTCATCCAAAATAATCATATCCCATTTACCGCTAAGCATAGCAATTTTAGCTTCATTTAGGGCATTTATTGCAGCTTCTTTATGTTTAGTAATATCAGTATTACCACGACGTGTAAATCCTTCACCGCATTGTTTAACAATTATATCAGGATAAAATTTAGCAAGAGCTTTGAGTTCGCCGTATTTCCAACTGCCTTTGATAAATTGTAATATGAGGATTTTTAATCCTTCTCCCCAGGCGCGTATAGCAAGACCGAGAGCAGCCGTTGTCTTTCCTTTTCCGTTACCTGTATGCACGATAGTAAGTCCGTGTACATAATCATTATTTGGCATAGTAAAAATTCCTCCTTAAAGATGTAGTTAAATGTATTTAGAAATGATGATAGAAATAGTGCAACATAAAACGAGAAATAAAATTGATACGCCATACATTAATTTTATAGTTTGAATGATATGCTTGGGTTTTAAATCTTGAATATTATCTCCCATATAAGCACGAAATGATTGTCGACCGAAATAATAATTTATTCCACCAAGGCGAATATTAAGCGCTCCAGCGACAGTAGCTTCTGTATATCCACCATTAGGACTAGGATGTTTTTTAGCATCACGCATCATCATCTTAAAAGCATTTTTATAATTAAGATGATTATAAAAAGCGACGATGATTAATAAAATTCCTGTAATACGCGCTGGAATGAAATTTAAAACATCATCTACACGAGCTGCTGTTCTGCCGAAATATAAATATTTGTCATTTTTATAACCGAGCATGGCATCCATAGTATTAGCTGCACGATATAATACAGCAAGCGGTAAACCGCCAATAAAAAAGAAAAATAAAGGTGAAATTATGCCATCAACAGTATTTTCGGCTACTGTTTCTACTGTAGCACGGGTAATATCAGCTTCGTTCATACGATTGACATCGCGACTTACAATGTAATTTACTTTTTCACGAGCAGCAGTTATATTGTTTTGAATAAGTTCATCATAAATTTCTTTGCCAGCTTTAGCAAGTGATTTGGGAGAAATCATGAAACTTAAAATAATAGCTTGAATAAAGATATTAAGCCATATAGGAATATGAAAAAAATCCATAGCAATAATTAAATAATATGGTATGGCATAGCAAATGCTAAGCATAATCATAACAAGAATAAAACCACAAACGAGTTTTGTAGGTTCAGAACTTAAATCCTTGCGTAATAGTTTATCCAAAAAATCAATTAATTTTCCCATTAAAGCGACAGGATGATATTTAGTGTAGGGGTCGCCAATTATACAATCAATAGCAAAGGTTAAAAGGGCAATAAAAGTAATTTCCATTATATTCAACTCACAGTTTATATTATTATATTTATTAATTATAGAAGTTGTAGTACTTAAAAGCAATAAATACTATAAAAAAACAGATAGATATGGTATGATAAAAATATAAATTTATTATTGGAGGTGAAATAATGAGCGTAGAATTATTACATTATACACGTGGTAAATATGTAGAAAATATTCACAGAGGTGATGCCGTTTGCGTTTCAGTAGACGGAAATATTATAAGTAGTGTAGGCAATGCACATTTACCGATGTTTTGGCGCAGTGCGGCTAAGCCGTTTCAATTATTACAATTTGTAAAAATGGGTGGCGTAGAAAAATATAATTTAACGCAAGCAGAACTTGCTATTTTAGCTTCTTCACATAGTGGTGAAAATATTCATGTAGAGACTGTTACATCTATATTGCATAAATTGGGGCTTACGCCGGATGTTTTAAATTGTGGCGTAGCTCGTCCAATGAGTGGCAAGGCTTTTCAAGAATTAGTTAGACAGAATTTAAAACCAACAGCATTGCATAATCCTTGTTCTGGTAAGCATTCTGGTATTATTGCATTATGTCAATTGCTTGATATTCCAATTGATGACTATATAAAACCTGACCATCCAGCACAGAAAATTATTCATAAAATAGTAGCTATGTCCGCTGGTATTAGTGAAGAAGAGTTAGATATTGGTATTGATGGATGTGGAGTGCCTGTATTTTATTTGCCACTTGATAAAATGGCATATGCGTATGCTCGTTTAATGAATGCGGAAGATGGTAATTGGGGCGAATATACTGAAGCGGCTATAAAAATTCGAGATGCTATGTGTGCTAATCCTCTTTTAGTATCAGGAACAGGTCGTATAGATAAAGCTGTAACAGAACTTACTGAAGGTAGGGTTTTAGCCAAAATAGGTGCAGACGCTGTATATTGTTTAGCTTCGCGTGAAAAAAAAGCTGGTATAGCTTTTAAAATTGAAGATGGAAGTTATGCAGCAGTAACGCCAGCTGTTATTGCAATGTTGAAGCATTTTGATTTTATTACTGAAGCAGAACATGCTAAATTATTGGAAATGTATCCGCCTGTACTAAAAAATCATCGCGGTGATGTTATTGGTACGATTGAAGCTGTATTTTAAAATTAATTAAAAATAAGCTGTTGCTTCATAAATATAAATTTATAAAAGTGACAGCTTATTTTTTATGAATGTATTGATTTATTAAATAAGTTTTTATTTAGTTAGATATAATATTATCTTAGATGAAAAAATTAAGGGTAATAAGTATAAAATAAAAGATTAATATAGGTATTGTTTTCTTAAGTTATAAAGGTGAAAATTTGTAAAAACAGAAAAATATTTTTGGAGCTTTTTAGAATGTAGTATTTGTAGAAATAAAAATAAAGAATTTATTTGTAAGATAATAAAATATTTAATTTTTTAGGTGTCGCACTTCATTATACAATCTATCATTTACAAAAAAGCTATATTATTATAAATGAGATAACAATACATAAGAAAGGGGAGATTTCGAGATGGCAAGAAAAATATTTACTGATGAGCAAAGAGAAATGTTACAACAAAATCCATATGTGGAATCAGTAGAACCAGCAAAAATAATTTATACAGAAGAATTTAAAGTTTATTATGTAAAAAATTATTTAGAAGGAAAAAAGCCAACAGAAATTTTTATTTCAGCAGGTTTTAACCCAAGTGTTTTGGGAAATAAACGTATAGAAAGAGCCTCTGCTAGATGGAGAAAATTATATGCAGCTGGTCAATTAACCATTAATAATGAGGAGAAAAAGGAACAAATAGATATAGAAAATAAACCAGAAAAAAAACGTAGAGGTCGTCCTCGTAAAAATCCAATAATAGTAGAAGAAGTTAAAACAAAGGATAATATAATAGCGAAAGAAAAAACTGAATATACACCTAAAAGACGCCGTGGTCGTCCACGCAAAAATCCAGAAGTTGAAACAACAAAAGTACAAGAAGTAAAAAAACCGCGTAAACGTATAAATAAAATAGCTATTATGGCACAAAGTTTGAATATAGCTGATAATGCTAAAGAAGAACAAAAAATAGAAGCAAAACCAGCTAAAAGAAGAGGTCGTCCACGTAAAAATCCAGTAGCAACTACTTCAACCGTAACTGAAAAAGTAAGCAAGATAATAGTTCAACCAGAAAAAACTATACAGGTTATACCGCAAGTTATTTCAAAAGAACAGGAAATTGAAATTAATGAAAGACCAATAACGGCACTTGTTAAAGCTATTAATCGTCTTACAAAACAAGTAGACTCACTTAAACGTTTAGTAGCAGGCAAAAAAAAGGTTAATTATTAAAGTAAAAAGGATTATACCAAAATATTTTGTTTTATATTTTAGTATAATTCTTTTATTTTTTATAATTTGTAATTCAATATAAATAATCTAAGTTAGTTATTTACTTAGTAAATACATTTTATTTTAATACTTTAAATATAGCGCAACAATCTTCTTTGCCTAATCCAGCATCTTTTGCTTTTTTATAAAAATCACAGGCTATTTGAGTGAAATGGGGTGTGTAATTTAATTCTTGTGCCATTGTACAACCTAAAGTTAAATCTTTTAAAGTTAAATCTACAGCAAAGCGATTAGCAAAATCATTTTTGGCAATCATTGGGCCACGACGGTGAAGTTGATTGGAGTCGCCACCAGTGCAGGCAAGTAATTCGAGAAATTGTTTTGTATCAATACCGGAATGTTGAGCTAAATGTATTCCTTCAGCAAGAACGGCAAGATTAGTCATGCCAACCATATTACTGATAATTTTAAAAGCATAAGCTTGTTTTACGCCTCCGAGATAATGAACTGGAGAACCAATTAGATTTAAGATATCTTTGCATTTGTCAAATACTTCTTTATTACCACCAGCAAAAATCGGTTCTTGAGCAAGTTCGGCTTGAGCAGGGCCAAGTCCTAGGGTACAACCAAGGTAATGAATATTTTTTTTGGTAGCATATGCTTCAATTTCGCCTGCTGTATGAGGGTCAATAGTACTGGTATCGATATAGATTGAATTTGGTTTCATATGGTTTAAAAGACCATCATCTTTAATCATTACAGATTTAACTGTTTGAGGTAATGGCAGGCAAGTAAAAATGATGTCGCAAATAGCTAAATCTTTAATAGAAGATACAAGTTTTCCAGTACTACCAGCACTTAATGTTTTTTCAATATGTTCTTTATTTCTGGCAAAAAAATATACTTCCTTACCATGACGAATAAGATTGCGTGCTAATGGGCCACCCATAAGACCAATACCAATAAAACCGATTTTCATAACAATAACCTCACTTTTTAAGATAGTTTGTGATAGAATATATTAGATATATTTATCAGTGAAATATGTTAATTTCATTTTAACACGATAAAACTGATTAGTGAACAAAGGATTATGTTAAAAAAGTTGGAGGTTTTTTAATGAACAGTCATGAATTTCATGAGCTTACACATTATGTGATGGATTCACCTGCTCATCCACCAGCAAGTTTGTTTGCTGGTGGTTTTGATGATTGGAAAAGCAGAGCACGTTTAGCTCATTTTTTGGCAATGCCGGAATTAAAAAAGAAAGATGAAGCAATTGAATTGTTTCGTTCTGTAGTAGAAGCTGAAATTGATGAAGAAAATCCAGAACACGTAGAAGAAAAAGTATATGCACTGCAAAGATTATCATCTTGTTTACGTGAAGAAAAAAAATATGAAGAAGCTCTTCATTATATCAATTTAGCGGTAGAACTTGTTGAGTCTACAGATTATATGTATAAGTATATTTTGCGTGGTGAAATCTGGGCTGATCGTTGGAATATATTGCATGACATGAGTGATATTGAAACGGCAGAAAGTGAAATTGATGAAAAAATACAAGCTTATGGTAATTTACCAGTAAAACATATTAGTTATTTATATTATGGCTACCGTTTTAAAGCTCAACTTATGGCAACAGGAATGATGAAAGAAGAAGCACTTTCTTATATGCGTAAAGCACTTTCTTATATGGAAATACCTGAGCAGTATAAGCAAGGTCTTGAAATTGCTTTTTCTGCTAAACATGATAATATTGCATGGATTTTGAATACTATTGATCATGCGTGTCCTTCGCCAGAAAAAATTCATTGGGATATTTAAAATGATTGCAAAAATACATATATAACGATATAAAAAAGTTATATATGTATTTTTTGTGCATATATAGTTGTATTAGCTAATTTCTGGATAAGATTTTTGTCGATTTGGTTCCAAATGCCAACAGAGTCAATTAATGTGCTGTCAATATCAAAAAAAGCAAAAATTTTTTTCAAGCATAATAGATATCCTTTTTTTGGTATAATTTGCTTATATTGTAACAATTATGCAATAAAATTAGAATATATATAAATTCATCAAAATAATAGCTGTAATCTTTTTCTTTACAGTTTATAGCATTTATGATATATTAATTTTCGTATGTATGACAGATATTCCCGTTCTAGGACAGACGCAACTCCGACGTTATCGTGGAATTGGGAGAAATAAAATTTAGGAGGAAATAGAATGTTATCTCAAGAACAAAAATTACAAATTATTCAAGACAACGCAACTCATGAAGGAGATACTGGTTCTCCAGAAGTACAGGTTGCTCTTTTGACTGCACGCATTGCATATCTTACTGAACATCTTAAAAAGAACAAAAAAGACCATCATTCTCGTCGTGGCTTATTAAAAATGGTTGGTAAACGTAGAAGACTTTTGAGCTACTTATATGATGTTGATGTAGAACGCTATCGTGCTCTTATCGCAAAATTAAATTTACGCAAATAATTAAAGAAAAAGCGGGAGCATTTCCCGCTTTTTCTTTTAAGGATAAATATTGTGGTATTGTAAATTTTTATAGTAAAGATATTAGATATTTTGTTGAATACTTAATAAGATATTTAATATCTTTACTATAGCCGCAATATTTATCATTTATGTTTTTATTATGATAATTAGGAGGAACAAAATGTATACTTTTGAAACAACACTTGGCGGTCGTAGTTTTGTAGTTGAGACTGGTAAAATGGCTAAACAGGCAAATGGTGCAGTACTTGTTCGTTATGGCGATACTGTTGTACTTGTAACAGCAACAGCTTCCGCTGAACCACGTGAAGGTGTGGACTTTTTCCCACTGACGGTTGATTATGAAGAAAAAATGTATTCTGTAGGTAAAATTCCAGGTGGTTTTATTAAACGTGAAGGTCGTCCGTCTGAGTCGGCTATTTTAAACAGTCGTTTAATTGATAGACCAATTCGTCCACTTTTTCCAGAAGGTTATCGCAATGATGTGCAAATTGTAGCTACAGTTTTATCAGTAGAACAAGATAATGCTCCAGAAATTGCAGGGATGATAGGTGCTTCTTGTGCACTTTCTATTTCGGATATTCCGTTTTTAGGTCCTATAGCTGGTGTACGTGTTGGTAGAATTGATGGTCAATTTATTATTAATCCTACTGTTGAACAAAGAGCTAAATCTGATTTGAATTTAACAGTAGCAGGTTCATATGATGCTGTAATGATGGTTGAAGCCGGTGCTAATGAATTGTCGGAAGAAGTAGTATTAGAAGCTATTTTATTCGGACATGAAGAAATTAAACGTTTGGTAGAATTCCAAAAAGATATGATAGCACAGTGCGGTAAAGAAAAACATCAGCCAAAATTATTTGAAGTACCAGAAGAACTTGTTAATGCTATTCATGAATATACTTATGACAAATTAAATGCTGCAGTACGTGATGCAGATAAATTGCGTCGTGATGAACATGTAGCAGAAGTAAAAGCAGAAGCAAAAGAACATTTCCTTGAACTTTATCCAGAAATGGACATGGAAATAGATTACGTACTATATAAAACTTTAAAAGGTATTGTACGTCATATGATTACACATGAAAAAATTCGTCCAGATGGACGTGGCTTAGAAGAAGTACGCCCTATTACTTGTGAAGTTGGTCTTTTACCACGTACGCATGGTAGTGCGCTTTTTACACGTGGACAAACACAGATTTTAAATATTACTACACTTGGCGCACTTGGTGATGAACAAGTTATTGATGGCATCGGCGATGATACACCAAAACATTATATTCATCATTATAATTTTCCAGGCTATTCTGTAGGTGAAGCTCGTCCAATGCGTAGCCCAGGTCGTCGTGAAATCGGTCATGGTGCCTTAGCTGAACGTGCTCTTATTCCAGTTATACCATCTGAAACAGAATTCCCGTATACTATTCGTCTTGTATCTGAAGTTTTAGAGTCAAATGGTTCAAGTTCTATGGGGAGTGTATGTGCAAGTACACTTTCTTTAATGAATGCAGGTGTACCGATTAAAAAACCAGTATCAGGATGTGCAATGGGTCTTGTAAAAGATGGCGATGCTTATACCATTTTGACAGATATTCAAGGTATGGAAGATGCTCTTGGTGATATGGACTTTAAAGTAGCTGGTACACCAGATGGTATTACAGCTATTCAAATGGATATTAAAGTTGCTGGTATTAGCAGAGAAATATTATCTTCAGCACTTGCTCAAGCTAAACGTGGTCGTGAATTTATTTTAGGAAAAATGCTTGAATGTATTAATGAACCTAATAAAGAATTATCTCCATATGCACCACGCGTTAATTCAATGAAAATTACTGTTGATAAAATCCGTGATGTAATTGGTCCAGGTGGTAAAACAATTAAAAAAATCATTGATGAAACAGGCGTACAAATAGATATTCATGATGATGGTAATGTGTTTATCACAGCAGTGGATGCAGCTTCAGCACAGAGAGCACAAGAAATTATTTATACTTTAACTCGTGATGTAGAAGTTGGCGCAACATATAAAGGTAAAGTTACACGCATTATGAATTTCGGCGCATTTGTAGAAATTTTACCTGGTAAAGAAGGTTTATGTCATATTTCTCAGCTTGCTAAAGAACGTGTAGGCAAAGTTGAAGATGTTGTAAAAGTTGGCGATGAATTAGAAGTTCGCGTTACAGAAATTGACCGTCAAGGTAGAATAAATGTTTCGCATAAAGTGCTTTTAAAATAAGGCTGGTGAAGAATATTGCATATCGTTTTAATTGAACCTGAAATACCAGCAAATACAGGTAATATAGCTCGTCTTTGTGCCAATACAGGTATAGAACTTCACTTAGTAAAGCCATTGGGTTTTTCTACTGATGATAAGCATTTAAAACGTGCAGGTCTTGATTATTGGCATTTAGTAAAAGTGCATTATCATGAAAATTTTGCTGAGGTACTCGATTTATATAAAGACCATAAATTTCATTTTGCTACAACAAAAGCAGCTCATGTGTATAGTAATGTAAAATATGGTATGGATGATATACTCGTTTTCGGTAAAGAGACGGCAGGTATTCCAGAAAGTATTTTAAAAGAACATTGGGATGATTGTATTCGTATTCCAATGGCGAGTGAATCACGTTCACTCAATTTGTCTAATTCTGTAGCCGTTATAGCGTATGAAGCTATGCGTCAACTTGATTTTGCTAATTTAAAACAGATTGGACGCGACCACTTGGATTGATGGGGGGCGTAGTTATTATGCAAAATTTAAAAGAATGTATCGATGAATTAAAACAAGTATTGTCACAAGGGGCAATACTTCTTGATGAGCCGATGTCTAAACATACGACATTTAAAATAGGTGGTCCGGCAGATTGTTTTGTAATGCCCACAACAAAAAAGGAAGCTATGGCAGTAATAAAAACTATCCATAAATACAATGTTCCATTCACAATGATAGGGAATGGTTCTAATCTTTTGGTTATGGATAAGGGTATTCGTGGCATAGTTGTAAATTTAAATGAACGATTTGCTAAAATTAGACAAGAGAAAAATATCATATATGCACAATGTGGTGCTCTTATGGCAGATGTTTCTAAATTTGCTGGTGAATGTGGGCTAACAGGTCTTGAATTTGCTGTAGGAATTCCAGGTAGTATTGGTGGCTGTATTTTTATGAATGCAGGAGCATACGATGGAGAATTAAAAAATGCAGTAAAATCTGTTACAGCTGTAAATAAAGCAGGAGAAATTGTTCATTACACAAACGAGCAAGCTCAATTTGGTTATCGTCATAGTATTTTTCAAGATAATGGTGATTTAATTTTAGAAGTTGAATTGGAATTATCTTTCGGTGATAAAGAAGCAATACAAGCTAAAATGGCAGATTTAACTGAACGTCGTGAAACAAAACAGCCACTTGAACTTCCAAGTGCTGGAAGTACTTTTAAACGACCGCCAGGATATTTTGCTGGAACGCTTATTGACCAAACGGAGTTAAAGGGATTAACTATTGGTGGTGCGCAAGTCTCAAAAAAACATGCCGGTTTTGTCGTAAATATTGGTGGCGCAACAGCTCAAAATGTTCTTGATTTAATTGCTGAAGTACAAAAGCGTGTTTATGAAAAACACGGTGTAAAACTTTATCCTGAAGTTAAAATGATTGGTGAACAATAAAAAACAAATATAATTCATAGGGTACAATATATTAGAAGAGAAAATTGTTCTTATGAAAAAAGATGAATGATACCAAAAAAGGCATTATAGTAAAAATAAACTATAATGCCTTTTTTTTATTGATTAACACGAATACCTGATAAGATTAAATTTAATTTATAACGGATATTGTCTTGATATTTTATTGGTAAGCTACTAAATGAAGCTGTTTGAAATAAAGAATGAAACATTTCGGTAATTATTTCTGCTGGAATATCGTTGCGAAATTCGCCGTTTTTTTGTCCATTTTGAATTATTTCATCAAATAAATCTTTAAAAGGTAGTGGTTTTTGCATTAAATTGTGGTGTTGAACCGTTAGCGCACTCTTATCAACAGCACGCATGAATAGTGGTAGAATAAATCTATTATGGTCTAAAACTTTGGCGCTATAAATTACGATAGATTCAAGAATTTGCGCTTGGGAAGTTTTTTCATTGGTTAATTTAAAAAAGTATTGGCGAATATCAAATGCTATTTGTGTGAGTAGATTAGTTAATAATTCATCTTTAGATTGAAAGTAGTTATAAAAAGTACCAATACCTAAATCAGCATCTTGCATGATATCAGCAATAGAAGTGTCATTTAAACCTTTTTTGCCGAATAGCTTTATAGCTGAATTAATAATAGTCTTTTTTGATTTTAATTTTTTTGCTTCACGTTTATTGAGTTTTATTTCCAAGAAAATCACCTGTCTAAAAAAATGAATACCGTTCGTTTTTATCTATTATAATATTAATTGTACTTTTTCTCAAATGATATAGTTTGTTTTTTTATAGTTATTTTGGGTAAGTTTTTAGGAATAGTGCTATAATTTAAAAAAATTTTTTGCTATAATGACAAGTAGAGACCAAAGATTGGATGTGCTTTTAATATTGATAAATAAAGAAGAAATAGAAGCGGCAGTAGGTATTTTTCTGGGAATAGGCATGGTGGCTCTCGTATCTAAATCTATAGATGATAATCTTTTATTGGCACCGTTTGGTGCAACAAGTATTATTGTATTTCTAAAATATGATAGTGAATTTGCTCAGCCACGCAATATTATATTAGGTTATTTAATTACGAGTATAGTAGGTGTGTTGACAGTATATATATTAGGTCATAATTGGTTTGCTTATGCTTTGAGCGTTTCCAGTGCTATGCTTATAAAAGTTGAATATAATGCAGTACATCCGCCGTCAGCAGCAATGTTGATTATTTTAATTCAGATAAAAGAAAGCACAATGATAGGCTATTTGATTTATGAAGCAATGCCAGGACTTATTTTATTAGTAGCGGTGGCAATTATTTATAATCGATATATTTTGCATAAAGATTATCCTTTATGGAGGACTAAAGTCAGTGAAGTGGAAAAATCATAAATTGGTAACAACAGTAGTAGTATTTGCAGTAACGGGAAATTTATTATATGCAGCATATAGTTATTTGGGTAGTGTTTTACCAGATAGACTAGAGGGAAAACCGCCAAAAGAAACAAAAGCTTATTGGCAATGGCGTTCTAAGCATCGACAGACGACACATTGGACTTTGCCCTATTTAGCAATAATTGCTATACTTATGTATTTACATGATAGTAGTATTTTGACAGGTTGGGCATGGCAGGGAGCACTTATACCATTGTTTGTTTCGGTAGGCGCGCTTTTACATATTGTAGAAGATAGTATTTGTGGTAAAGTTCCGTTGATTTGGCGTAAGCGAAAGATTGGTATAAAATTATTTAAAGTAGGCAGTGTATGGGAATATTTTGTAGTATATACTATTTGCATAATTGCTTTATATTATAGATTTGCTTTATGTTAGTTAATTTTTATTATAAGGAGGAAAGATAATATGAGTAAAATAGCTTTTATCGGTATTGGTGTAATGGGAAGTTCAATGGCGACTAATTTGTTGAAAGCCGGTCATGAAATTACAGTTTATACACGTACAAAAGCAAAAGCAGAAAAATTGTTGTCTTTGGGGGCAAAGTGGGAACAATCTCCAGCAAAAGTAAGTAAAAATGCAGAAATTGTTATTTCAATGGTAGGATATCCTAAAGATGTTGAAGAAATATATTTAGGAGAAAATAGCGTATTATCTACATTGAAATCTGGTAGCACTATTATTGATATGACAACTTCCAGCCCAAAATTAGCACAAAAAATTTATCAGATTGCTAAAGAAAAAGATATTGCTTCTCTTGATGCACCAGTGTCAGGTGGCGATGTAGGAGCGAAAAATGGTACGCTGGCTATTATGGTTGGTGGCGATAAAGAAGTTTATGAAAAGATGTTGCCTATTTTTGAAGTTATGGGTAAAACTATTTGCTATTTTGGTACAGCGGGTAGTGGTCAATATGCTAAAATGAGCAATCAAATTGCTATCGCTTCTAATATGATGGGTGTTTGTGAAGCTATTGCTTATGCTAAAAAATGCGGGTTAAATCCACAGACATTGTTAGATGTAATCTCAACAGGTGCAGCAGGTTCATGGTCATTATCTAATTTAGCTCCACGTATGCTTAAAGGTGATTTTGCACCAGGCTTTTTCATTAAGCATTTTATAAAAGATATGAAAATTGCATTAACATCAGCTAAAGAAATGACTTTAGAATTGCCAGGATTGGCTTTAGCTGAAAAATTGTACGAAGAATTGTCACAAAAAGGTTATGAAAATGATGGAACACAGGCTTTATTAAAATATTATGACGTACAGTAAAGCTAAGAGTATTTTAAAGAAGTTTTATGGTTATGATGATTTTCGACCTGGACAGAAGAATGTAGTACAAAGTTTATTAAATGGCAAAGATACAGTAGCGATTATGCCTACTGGTGCAGGTAAGTCGATTTGTTTTCAAATTCCAGCGTTATTATTTCCAGGTGTAACTTTGGTTATATCACCGCTTATATCATTAATGAAAGACCAAGTAGACAGTTTACGTCAAATTGGTATTAGTGCAGTTTATATCAATAGTTCTATAAGTAAAGCAAAGTTTGTAGAAAATTTACGAGATATTGCAGCGGGTTTTTATAAGATAATTTATATTGCACCAGAAAGATTGACACCAGAATATTTGCCAGATACGTTTAAAAATTTAAATATAAGCATGATTGCTGTTGATGAAGCTCATTGTTTATCACAATGGGGGCATGATTTTCGTCCAAGTTATAAAAATATCTTGACATTTGTACAATCTTTGCCAGTAAAACCGCTTATTGGTGCGTTTACAGCAACAGCAACACCAGAAGTAAAAAATGATATTGTAAAGCTTTTAGGGCTTAATAATCCAGCTGTTTTTGTAACAGGCTTTGACCGTCCTAATTTGTATTTTTCAGTTTTACGCGGTGAAAATAAAGATAAATTTATTGTAGATTATGTAAAAAAGCATTTAAATGAAGCTGGTATTATTTATGCTGGAACACGTAAAGATGTAGATGCTTTGCAAGTTTTGCTAGAAATGAAGGGAATAAAAGTAGGTCGATATCATGCTGGCATGACAGATGAGGAAAGAAATAAAGTACAAGAAGATTTTTTATATGATAATGTATCTGTCATAGTGGCAACGAATGCTTTTGGTATGGGGATAGATAAGCCAAACGTTCGTTATGTAATTCATTATAATATGCCGAAAAATATTGAAGCGTATTATCAAGAAGCGGGTAGAGCTGGTAGAGATGGTTTGCCGGGAGAATGTATATTGCTTTATAGTCCTCAAGATACGCAACTGCAAAAATTTTTGATAAATAAGTCTGTAGAAAGTGAAATACGTCAACAATTTGAATATGGTAAATTACAGTCTATGGTAGATTATTGTCATACGCCTCAATGTTTGCGGGCCTTTATTTTACATTATTTTGGTGAAATGGATACGAATGAAACGTGTGATAATTGTTCAAATTGTAAAATGGATGGTGAACTTGTTGATATTACAATTGATGCACAGAAAGTTTTATCTTGTATTTATCGTGTACATGAACGGTTTGGTGTGAAAATAGTTGCTGAAATATTGAAAGGTTCTAAAAGTGCACGTATAAAACAATTTCATTTTGAGCGATTATCAACGTACGCATTGATGAAAGAACGTACGGTAAAACAAATAAGTGATTTGATTTTGCGATTAGCAGCAATGCAGTATTTGAATATTACAGAAAGTCAATATCCTGTTTTACAATTAAATGCACTTTCGTGGCAAGTATTACGTGGAAAGAAAAAAGTTTGGCAGAAAATTATAACGGTGAAAAAAGCTGAAGTTAAAAGTGATTTGTTTGAAAAATTGCGTTTGTTGCGTCGTGAGTTAGCAATTAAAGCTAATTTGCCACCGTATATGATTTTTTCTGATGCTACACTTATGCAAATGGCACAGGAAAAACCGTCTTCGATAGAAGAAATGAGTCAGATTAAAGGCGTTGGCGAATTTAAACTTAATAAATATGGTAATGATTTTTTAAAGATAATAAGAAAATTCATGTCTTAAACATGAGTTTTAAATATATATAAGAGAATTAAGGGTGATTTTTTATGATGGATCCGATTTTAAAATTACAAAACGGCAGTGATGTGCGTGGTGTAGCTGTAGAAGGAGTAGCAGATGAACCTGTTACATTAAAACCAGAATATGCTAATTGTATCGTGCAAGCATTTGTACAATGGTTAGCACAAAAAAGTGGTAAACCTGCTAGTGAATTGAAAATTGCCGTAGGACATGATTCACGTATTTCTGCACCAGTATTAAAACAACAGGCTTTGATGGCAATTGTGGCACAAGGAGCAACAGCTATTGATTGTTCTATGGCAACGACACCAGCTATGTTTATGTCGCTTGTTTTTCCTGAAACAAAATATGATGGTTCTATAATGATTACAGCAAGCCATTTACCGTTTAATCGTAATGGTATTAAATTTTTTGAACCAGTAAATGGTGGTATGGAAAAGTCTGACCTCACAGATATGTTGAAAATTGCTTGTACTTTACAAGAAAAAACAGCAGATATTTCTAATGTTGAAAAGTTTGATTTGGTTTCCTTATATGCAGAAAATCTTTGCCAAAAAATTCGTGAAGGTATAAACAGTGTAGATAATTATGCTCAACCACTTACAGGCAATCACATTGTAGTAGATGCAGGTAATGGAGCAGGTGGATTTTTCGCTGAAAAAGTTTTAGCAAGACTTGGTGCTGATACAACAGGTAGTTTATATTTAAATCCAGATGGACATTTCCCTAATCACATTCCAAATCCAGAAAATAAACAGGCAATGGATGCAATTCGTGGAGCAGTGCTTGATAATAAAGCTGATTTAGGTTTAATTTTTGATACAGATGTTGACCGTATGTCAGCTGTATTTAGTGATGGTCGAGAAGTAAATCGTGATGCACTTATTGCTATGATGTCTGCTATTTTAGTTGATGATTATCCAAATTCTACTATTGTAACTGATTCAGTAACGTCAGATAAATTAACAGCATTTTTAGAAGGCGAATTAAAATTAAAACATCATCGTTTTCAGCGTGGTTATAAAAATGTAATAAATGAATGTAAACGATTAAACGAAGCAGGCATTATTTCGCCATTAGCTATTGAAACAAGTGGTCATGGCGCACTTAAAGAAAATTATTATCTTGATGATGGTGCGTATATGGCTGTAAAACTTTTAATAGCTGCAGCTAAAACAAAGGCACAAGGTAAGACTTTAAATAGTCTTATTGAAAAACTTCAACCACAATTTGAAACAGCAGAATATCGCTTAAAATTAAAAGGTGAAGATTTTAAAGCATACGGTGCAAATGTATTAGAAGTATTTAAACAAAGAGCAAAAGAAAAGGGTTATCATATTGTAGAACCTAATTATGAAGGTGTACGTCTTAGCTTTAAAGGTGAAGCCAATGGTTGGGCGTTATTGCGTCAATCCTTGCATGACCCAAATATGCCACTTAATGTAGAAGGTAATGGTGAAGGTGATTGTGCTAAAATCACAACTATGATGAAAGAACTTTTGGGCGGTTTTGACCAGCTGGATATTTCTGTATTAGATAAATAAGCTAGAAATAAGCCATTAGTTTAAACTAATGGCTTATTTTTTTACAAAATAATTGTTTATTAATCATTTTTAGTGGTATAATTAAAATAAATAATAGAGTATTAAATCCATAGAGGTGAATTATATGTCAAATGCTGAGGAAAGGTATATAGAATATGATGCGAACGGCTTTACACTACGCGAAGCAATTGTTGAAGCGAAACGTTGTTTAAATTGCAAAAAACCTATGTGCCGAACAGGCTGTCCTATTAGTAATAATATTCCAGAATTTATTCATGCGCTGGCACAAGGAGATTTGGGGCAGGCTTCTATTATCATTGCTGAACGCAGTAATCTTCCTGCTGTATGTGGTCGTGTATGTCCACACGAACGACAATGCGAAGGTTCTTGTATTTTGGATAGAAAAGGTCAAGGTATTAGGATTGGTAAATTGGAACGATTTATCGCAGATATGGACGGAGAATTAGAGTTGGTATCACCTAAAATAGCTAAATCACAGCCTGGTAATATTGCTGTAATCGGTTCTGGCCCAGCTGGACTTACAGTAGCTGGTGATTTGGCTAAAATGGGATTTAAAGTTACGGTGTTTGACTCTCATCCAGAAGCAGGTGGTGTATTGATGTATGGTATACCAGAGTTTCGTTTGCCAAAGCAGGTAGTACGCCGTGAAGTAAAAAAAATAAAAAAATTAGGTGTAGATTTTCGTTTAAATGTTATGGCAGGTGTAGATATAACTGTAGATGAAATGTTCGCACAGGGTTTTGATGCTATTTTTATTGGTACAGGTAATGCGTTATCAAAATCTTTGCCAATTGAAGGAATTAATTTGCCAGGAGTTGTACAGGCAACATATTTTTTGCAGGTAGTAGAATTGGCTAGTTGTGGTGAAATAGATGATAAAGAAATACCGATTAAAGCGGGTGAAGATGTTCTCGTTATCGGTGGTGGAAATACAGCTATGGATGCAGCAAGAACAGCTATGCGTCAAGGGGCAAGAAGTGTAACGATTGTAAATCGTCGTCGTGAAGTAGACATGGCTGCTTTAAAATCAGAAATAGAAGCAGCTAAAAACGAAGGTATTACAATAAAAGCCCTTTTAGGACCAGTAAAAATTACAGGTGAAAATATAGTAACTGGTCTTACTTGTTGTGTACGTAGATACGATGATAAATTAGATAAAGTCGTTGATACAGATGAGCAGGAACATTTGATAGCGAATAAAATTATCATTGCTATAGGACAAAAACCAGCTAGTAGAATAGTTGATTCGACTACAGGAATTGATGTAGATAAAAATGGCTATGTTATTACACGTGAAAAACCGTATGGAATGACAATGCGACATGGGGTATTTTCAGGTGGCGATGTAGTAAATGGACCAGCTACTGTTGTATTAGCAATGAAAGATGCTCAAAAAGTAGCACGTGGTATTGCTCAATATGTAGAGGCTAAAAAACTCCTGGAAGAATGTGGCATGAATATAACCGATTAAAAAATTTTCTTTAAAATGATGAAAAAGCGATAATATCCTTTAACATTTATTTTTTTTATTCTTGTAAAAAATTGAAAAAATATAGGTTGTGGTAATTACCACAACCTATATTTTATAATTTAGAGTACAAAGCTACGGCTTTTCCTAAAATACAAATAGAGGTACAATTATCTATAGTGAAATTTAACGGTGCATATTTGGGATTTTCTGCATGTAGTTGAAGTGTGTTATCTATTTTGTAAACACGTTTTAAGGTGGCACTATCATCTATTAATACAGCGGCAATTTCTCCGTTTTCTACTATAGATTGTTTTTTTATATAAACGATGTCGCCGTCAAAAATTCGTGCACCAATCATACTATCTCCACTGATACGCAAACAAAAATCAGCTTGAATATGATTATTACATGGCATATATCCTTCAATATTTTCTTCAGCTAGAATGGGTATTCCGGCAGCAATTTTGCCAAGCAGTGGAATTTGCTTTATGAATTGTGGCTGTTCTAAAAAGATATCGGGTGATATATGCAGAGCCTGTGCTATTTTTAGGATATTTTTATATTTGGGTTGATAATTGCCAGATAAATATTCACTGATAGATGATTTATTAATACCTGTCATTTTAGCTAAATCATTTTGTTTTAAATTATACTCTTTTAAAATATATTTTAGTGTAACAGCAAAAGATGACATATAATCACCGCCTTTTAAAATATTATTCTGCTTTTAATGGACGCATGAAAAGATTTAAAAGTTCTTGTTTGGGATCTTTATGGTTGATGACTATTTCATTTATAGTCGTGCAAATAGGTAACTCAACAAGGTGTTTTTCTGCTAATTTTAATAAGGCTTGCATGGTGAAAACACCTTCAGCTAATTTATGAAATGGTTTATTTTGGACGAAATCTTCGCCAAAACGACGATTGTTGCTATAAGGTGAGAATAAAGTGGCTTCATAATCGCCCAAATGGCTTAAACCATAGACAGTCATGCTGTTACCGCCGAGTGCTTTTATTAGATTGGAAAGTTCATAAGTGCCTCGTGCCATTAAAGCTCCTTTTAAGCTGGTATAGTGCATACCATCGAGCATTCCGGCAGCAATGCCGACTACGTTTTTAGCGGCTGCACCAATTTCTGTACCAATTAAATCTTTACTGTAATAAAAACGAATTAAATCGCTACTAAAAATTTTAATTATCTTTTTACTAACTTCGCTGTTTAAGGCAGAAATAACCATACAATTAGGAATTCCTTGTAAAAAATCTTGAACGTGTCCAGGACCAACCCATACGCCGATATCGTAAGAGCCGGTTAATTCCTCTGCCATGACTTCTGATAGGCGTTTGCCAGTAGAAATTTCAATACCCTTCATACAGAGAACGAATGTTTTATTTTGGTAAATAGCAGTTTCATTTATTTGTTGAGCTAAATTTCTAAGTTGTTGTGAGCTAATGGAAATAATGATTGTATCAGCAAAATTTAAAGCAGTATTTAAATCATCAGTGAAATGAATATCTTCTGGTAGGGTGAGATATTCATTTTTATGTGCTGTCATTAAATTTTGTAGATTGATTGAATTTTTTCTACCCCATATTGTAACATTATGACCAATATGATGAGAGTACCAAGCGTGGAAACTCGCCCAGCGTCCACAGCCGAGTATGGATATATTCATAAAAAAGCCTCCGATACGATTAATCTGTTTTTATTATAGCATAAAGAAGGAATTAGATAATATAATCTGTGTTTGTTAAGGCTTGTAATATATGCTAAAATATAAAAAATTGAATAAGAAATTTTTATGAGGAGATGAAACAATGAATTTTAAAATTTTGCATAGCAATGTTTATGTGTTAGATTTGGAAAAATCCATAGAATTTTATCATAAAGCATTAGGTTTGCAAGAAACGACAAAATGGCGCTTGGAAACAGATGATTTTACAATTGCATATATGGGATATGGCGAGGGTTCACATCAGGTAGAATTGACTTGTTTAAAGGGAAGAACAGAGCCGTATAATTTAGGTGATGAAACGTTTCATATTGCTTTTGAAGTAGATGATTATGAAATGGCACATAAACTTCATGAACAGATGAATTGTATTTGTTATGAGAATAAAGAAATGGGCTTATATTTTATAAAAGACCCAGATGGAAATTGGTTAGAAATTTTACCAAAAGGTAGATTTTAAAGAAATAATAATATAATTATTTGTATATTTTTTATAAGGGGTAAATGCAGATGGAAAATAGTAAGTTTCAACAAATGATTGATGATTTTACACTTGATAGTGATGCAATAAAAGAAATTGCTGCTTCATTTCGTTATGATATTGAACAGGGTGTAAGAGAAACAGGCGAGTCTTCATTGCGTATGTTAAAATCATACATTGGACTTCCTACAGGGAAAGAACAAGGTGAATATTTAGCACTTGATTTTGGTGGAACTAATTTGCGTGTAGTGCTTATTCGTCTAGAAGGTAATGGTAAATTTGAAGTGTTGAAAAAAGTGGCTAAACCACTTGTTAAACCAGGCGAATATGATTTTATTTGCGCTGATGCCAATGCAGATGAATTGTTTGATTTTATTGCTGATATGGTAGAAGAAACTATTGATGGCAATCATGATAAAAAATATTTATTAGGTCATACATTTTCTTTCCCATCTTCGCAGACAAATATTTATAATGCTCGTCTTATTATTTGGACTAAAGAATTTGCGACAAAAGGCGTTGAAGGTGAAGTAGTAAATGATTTATTGAAAGCGGCATTGGCACGCAAAAATTTGACAAATGTTGAACCGACTGCTGTTATTAATGATACAGTAGCTGTACTTTTGGCAGCAGCTTATAAATTAGGTAATGTAAATATAGGTTCTATCTACGCAACAGGACATAATACTTGTTATTATGAAACATATACGACAGTAGGTATAGGTAAGCCAGCTATGATTATTAATATGGAATCAGGCGGTTTTAATAAATTAGCCATTAATAAATATGATTATAAATTGGATATGGAATCAGAAAAACCATATGAACAACGTTTGGAAAAAATGGTATCTGGTCGTTATATGGGTGAATTGTTATCGTATTGTTTGGATGAAGCCTGGAATATAGGAAAACTTCCATTTACAAGTATTGATATTTCAACTATTTTAGCAGATAATAGCGACAATTTAGATGATGTATGTAAGCTTTTGAAGGAAAAAACAAATCTTGCAATAGAAACAGAAGATGCTATATGGGTAAAAGCTTTGGCTGAAACAATAGCTAGTCGTTCAGCTAGAGTTGTTGTAGCTACGTATTGCGGTATTATGTGGCATTTATATCCACAAGGAGGTATTCCAAAACAATATATAGCTGTTGATGGTTCAGTATTTGAAAAAATGCCAACAATTAAAAATAATATGCAAAAAGCTATTTATGAAATTATGGAAGAAGACGCTGATAAATTGGAACTTATATTGGAAAATGGCGGTTCAGCACTTGGTGCTGCATTGGCTGCAGCAATGGAACCGGTTGAAGGCTGATAGATGAGGGATTCGTATGAAGCAGTCATTATCGTTGAATTTAAAACAAAAATTGTTAATGACACCAAAACTTCAGCAATCAATAAATATTTTGCAACTATCTTCATATGAATTAAATAAACTTATAGAAAAAGAGTATATGGAAAATCCGGCACTGGAAATGGACTTAGGCTCATCTGAAGAGCTTGAGCCCATTTATACTTTTGATAAAGTTACAGAGCTTGTGGAATATTTAAATAAAGATGATGAAAAGCCAGAGCCAGTAGCTATTGATGATAATTATAAGGTTAAGGAAATAAGCCAAAATTATCAATCATTAGAAGAAGTTTTATTAGAACAATTGAATTTTTCTTTTAATGATATAAAGCAGATAAATATAGCAAAATATATTATAGGATTGCTTGACCAAAATGGATACTTAAGAATGGATTTAAAGGAAATAGCCGTTTTGGTAAATGCAGATGTTAATTTGATAGAAGAGGTTTTACTAAAGATACAAACATTTGAACCTACAGGTGTAGCAGCGAGAAATTTACAAGAATGTTTAAAAATTCAAGCTGAAAAAGATAATGTTTATGAAGATTTAGTAAAAATTATTATTGATAAATATTTAAATCAGGTAGCAGAAGGTAAAATCAAAGAGATTGCATTAATAGAAAAAAGAGAGCCTTTTGAAGTGCAAAAAGCTGTAGATACTATACGTGGTTTTAATCCTAAACCTGGCTCTTCATATGGGAAAGCCAATCCACAATATATCATACCAGATGTAGTCGTGCGAGATATTAATGGAAAATTAGAAGTAATTGTAAACGATTCAGGAATGCTACATTTGCATGTGAATAAATTGTGTAGTCAAAGAAATTTATTGGATGCAGATAGTCGTAAATATATTGAACAGCATGTAAATTCTGCTATATGGCTTATTAAGAGCATTGAACAACGACGACAAACATTATTGAAAGTTGTGAATGAAATAGTAAAACAACAAGAGGATGTTTTTCGTAAAGGCTTTGCATATATGAAACCGTTGTTGATGAAAACTGTTGCAGAAAATATCGGAGTGCATGAGTCAACAGTAAGTCGAACAGTGGCTAATAAATATATGGAAATGCCGTATGGCATAGTAGCATTAAAAAAGTTTTTTGCGATTAATATTAGTAAAAAAGATGGTGAAGAGACTATAATTGCCGATAAAATAAAGGCACTTATACGTAATTTTATTGAAAAAGAAGATAAATTAAAACCGCTTAGCGACCAACAGATAGCTAATTTGTTACAGGCAGATAAAAATATGAAAATATCTCGTCGTACAGTAATGAAATATCGAGAACAGATGGGGTATCCGTCTTCAGCAAAACGTAAGCGGTACTGAAAAAGTAAAGCAGGTGGAATAATTCTATCTGCTTTGTTATTTGAACTTAAGAGGTAAATATATTGAAAAAATTTTTTAAAATAATAAGCATAGCGAGCATTTGTGCCTGCACACTTACAATGATAGCTGAGGCTGTGCCAATGCAACAGTCTGATTTAATAGTAGATGAGAAAGTACAAACAGTAAAAAATGATGTATTAGATAAATCGGTTAATAAAAAAGAAAATAATTCTTCTTTAAAATCGGTAATATTAAGTTGGCAAGAAATTCCTGATGCGGCAATGTATGAATTAATTGTAAAAAACGCTAATACAGGTGAAAGAATATTTAGTAAATATGATATATATGCAACTGGTTATCAATTAGATAATGATGAAGTAGATTTCAATAATAATTTAATTTGGCAAGTACGCGGTTTAAATATAGATAAAATTCCTATATCGGATTATAGTGAAGCTAAAATAGTCAAACAAGGAACTGATTTCGGAGTTAATTGGCAAATGTTGAATGATAATTCTTATGATTATAGTGGTTTTAGTAAAGCTGATAGTGATAATTATCTAATTGAAAAAAATGTAAATATAAGTCCTTTGAAGTTGACAACGCATTTTGATGAAATGGCGTATATGCCAGTATATCCTGTTTATTCATGGATACCAGTAAAAAATACGGAGCATTATAATATTGATGTATTTTATGTAAAAGATAATAATTTGAATAATATACAAAAAGTAGCTTCGTATAAAAGTCTACAGGATATGGATTATTATGATGAAAAAGCTTATATAAATAAGGGCTTATATTTTTATAATATCCAAGCATATGATAAAAATAGCAAAAAAATAGCAGAATCAAAAAATAGCTATTTTACAGTAAAAACAGATAATGTAAAAGTAGCAGCATTAGGAGATAGTATTACGCACGGTGGAGGGGCTGTGAGTACACCCCCGAGTTTTACTTTATATAATTGGGAAACGTATGCAGGTATACCTGTAGTAAATATTGGTTTTAGTGGGAATTTAACATCGGATATGCTTAAACGTTTTGACCATGATGTATTGGCATTTAACCCGAAATTGTTAGTAATCATGGGGGGTGTTAATGATATAAGAACAGGAATAAAAGCTGATACAGTAATCGCCAATTTAACAGCAATAAAGGAAAAGTGTAGAAAAAATAGTATTATTCCTGTTTTTCTTACAGTAACTTCAGTAAATCCACCTAAAATGAATTCTGTTGCTAAATTAGATATTAGCAATGATTGGCAAGCAGAACGAGAAAAAGTCAATAAATGGATAAAATCACAAGATTATTATGTTGATGTAGCAGAAGATATGACAGATGAACGAGGTTATTTAGCAGATAATTTGACAACAGATGGACTTCATCCTGATTATGAAGGGAAAAAACATATCGGAGAAGCTGTAGGTGATTATTTGCGTTTGAATTTTGAATATATGTTGTATTGATGGGAGAAAAATATGAATACAGTAGAGCAGGTAACAAAAGCAATAGAAGCTGTAAATGTTTTGTGTGGTCATTGTCCGATTTGTACACCGGAATGTCCAATTGCTGTAGCGAGAAGAGCTTTAGAAGGTTACAAATATGACTTACAGGTATATTGTCAAAGTGAACAGGAGTCTTAAATGAAAAATATATGTTGGTTAGCGACTGGTGGTACGATTGCTTCACGTTCTAGTGAAAAAGGTCTTATACCAGGTTTTACGGCTAAAGAAATGCTAGAACTTCTACCAAAATTGAAAAAATATGGCAATATAGATTGTTATGATATTATGAATTTAGATAGTACGAATTTGCAACCTAGAGATTGGCAATATATAGCGCATTATATTGAAAAATATTATGCAAAATATGATGGTTTTGTCATAACACATGGTACAGATACATTAAATTGGACAAGTTGTGCACTTTCCTGTATGTTAGAAAATATAGCAAAACCAGTAGTAATAATTGGTTCACAATTTACAATTGAAGAAGAAAATACTGATGCTAAAGCAAATCTTAATGCTAGTTTTGCTGTAGCTACTTCAACTTTAAAAGGTGTTTATGTTGTATGTGGTGGACAAGTTATTGAGGGATTATGGGCAAAAAAAATATATAGTGAAGATTGGCGTTCTATACAAAGTGTAAATATGATGCCAGTAGCTACTTTTAAAGGTGATGAAATTAAGTGGTTATCGTATGAATGTTCGAAAGTAATGGGTAAATTTAAAGTTCATTATGAGTTAGAAGAAAAAGTGGCACAAGTAAAAATAATGCCTGGTTTAGATTGTGAAATTTTATTTGCATTAGCTAATATGGGTTATAAAGGCATAGTTTTAGAAGCGTATGGAGCAGGTGGAATACCCTTTTCTGAAAACGAAGATAAAGATATAGATAGAGCGATAAAACAATTAACAAAAGCTGGTATAATAATTGTATGCACAACACAATGTTTGTACGATGGCGTGCATATGAACCGTTATGAAGTGGGTATTAAAGCTGTAAAAGCAGGAATAATTCCAGCTGGAAAATATTCTGTAGAAGCAGTAACTGTGAAGCTAATGACAGCTCTTGGTCGAAAAATGACACGAAATCAAATTAAACAGTTATTTTAAACTTTTATAAACTAAAAGGAGAAATCATTTTGATTTCTCCTTTTTTGTTTTAATTATTTTATTTTCAATATAATGAAGACGAATGAATAATAAAAATGCTGAAGCAAAAATTCCAAGTACCATACTTTGCCAGTAAGCAAAAGCGCCTTGATGTCCATAATAATCGAGCAAAAGTCCAATAGGTAAACAAATTCCCCAATAAGCAAGCATACTAATATAAAAAGCAGCCTTTACATCTTTATAACCACGTAATATACCTTGAATAGGACAAGCGATAGCATCAAATAGTTGCCAAGCTACTGTATAAATTAAAAAATGAGGTATATAACTTAAAAGAATAGGTTCTGTAGCGTAAAGTCTAGCTACTAAATCACGATTAAACATAACAAGACCAATCATAATTAAAGCTGTGCAAAAAGATACACAAAGACCTAAACGAGCATAATTTTGGGCTTCACAATAACGTTGCGCACCGACTTCAATACCGATTATAATAGTTAAAGCAAGAGAATAGCTGAGTGGTAGCATATATAAAACACTAGAAAAACTCATAGCTGCTTGATGAGCAGCAATATAATTTGTACCAAATTTACTTATAAAAATGATGATAAAACCGAATAAGCTAGCTTCCATAAAAATTCCTAGTCCGTTAGGAATGCCAATAGATAGATATTCTTTTATTGTGGCAAAAGAAAATTTGAATTTAAATAAATGTAAATCAGCGAATTGTTTATTTGTTATGATGATATAAAGAAAAATAGCAAGCAGTATATAATAAGTAATAGCTGTAGCAATACCCGCGCCAATACCGCCAAGTTTTGGCATACCAAAGTTGCCGAATATAAAGCAATAATTTAAGAAAGCATTTATTGGTAAAGCGGATAAATAAATTTTCATAGATACAGTAGTCCCTGCAACAGTATCGGTTAAAGAACGCAATGGAAATGTTAAAAGACCACCGCTCAATCCTAAAATGAGAGATAAAATATAATAGCGGGCAACATAAGCTACTGAAGCTTCTAAATCGAGAAAAATTAAAAGAATGTCAATAAAGAAAAAATAAGTAAGTAAAAAAATAATTTCGATAATGCCAGCTAAAAAAAGACCACTGCGAATAACAAGAGATATATTATTTCTTTCATTCTTGCCAATTAATTGAGCAATAATAGGTGTAGCAGCCATTAAAATACCTGTAGCACTAGCAATAATTGGCATCATAAGGCTACCACCAATAGATGTTCCAGCGAGTTGTTCTGCTCCAGCATGACCGGACATGGTAGCATCAAAGAAATTCATACCAATAATAGAAAGTTGTGTAGCTAGTACAGGTAACATTACGATAATTAATCGGCGTAAACGATATAATGTACGTGTACTTAACATGTATATACTCCTTTTTATTTAGTATCAAAACATATTATAAAGGATAGGGTTAAACAATAGTCAATGATTTTTTATATAATAAAAAAAGACAAGAAGAATTCTTGTCTTTGAAATTTCAATATGGCGGAAAGGGTGGGATTCGAACCCACGGTACGTTGCCGTATCACTGGTTTTCAAGTTCAAAAAGACCAATATTTATAATATCTTAACTGCTGTTGACATCATATGGTTAAGGCTTTTACTAAAAAAACAGAAAAAATAATATTATATAACTTGCTATAACTTAATATAAAATGTAGTTTGAGATGTCAAAAGGATGTCATATTAAATGTATTGAAAATCAAAAATCCATAGTATTCAGAAATAGCCATTGTTTTTTCATCAGACAACGGCTATTTTTGTATATGTTTATATTATTTTAGGCTCGTGATTTAAAATGTTCACTATTTCGGTTTGCATTTTCTCTGTATTATGAGCATATTGTGCAAGGGTAAAAGCTGGCGTTGAATGACCTAGGCGCGCTTGTATAGCTTTTATAGGAATACCCCGCTCAACTAACATTGTGGTATGCGTATGCCTAAAAGAATGAAATGTTATAGAGCGCGTTATTCCTGCCTTATTTTTAGCACGTTCAAAAACATGACTGATAGTCTGTGGAGATATCATCATACGATAATAATTATCAGACGTGAAAACAAAATCCGAAGGTTTTATTTTATCACCATTGGCAAGAAATTTTTCTTTTTGATATGTTAACTGTTGGCTGATAGCTTCAATTTCTTTTTTAGACAAAAATATATTACGCTTACCACTTTCGGATTTGGGTGGACCTAGGATATATCCGTCTTTTAATCGTTTAGCGGATAATGAAACATGTATTATATTATTTTGCATGTCTATATTCCCCCATTTAAGGGCACATATCTCGGCACGCCGCATACCTGTATAATAAGCCAATATAAAAAATCTTTTATATTGTTCGCTACCTGCATAATTCACTAAAAGATAAAATTCCTCTGGTGATATAATTTGTTTTTCTTTAGCCTTGTATTTTGGCGTTTTCACGGCAAGGCATGGATTTTTCTTTATAATACCGTCTATATATGCTTGCTGAAAAATTGATTTTATAAGCATATAGACATATTTTTTGCTCCGCTCGCCTTTTACTGAATTTAAAACGAAACGCACAGAAGACGGACTTATTTTGGATATTGATATATTGCCAATATGAGGGAGCACATGATTTCTAATGCGTGCCTCATAGTCCGCTAGAGTACCAGCAGAAACTTCAGACTTTTTTATATTAAGCCATTCATAGAACCATTTTTCAAATGGTATATTTTCAAGAATGCTTTTATTTCCATTGTTACGGCGCACACGCTCTTTTTCACGTATTATTTCTTCTTCAGTATATCCATACACATATACACGGCGTTTTTCATTAGTTAACGCGTCTACAATTGTGACGGAGGCTTGATACCTTCCGTCTTTTCTTTTTTTCATAATATCACCTTTATAATACGCCTGCTATACCACCTAATATATTAATAGCTTTGTTTTTTATATTCTCATTACGTTCATCACGTTTTGATTTCTTTTCTTCTTTTTCCTTGTTATCATTATATTCTTTAAGCTGTTCATCACGGTCTATTAAGGTTAGCAACGCGTCCCTAATTGCTTCTAATAAAGACATTGGAGCTATTTCTTCTTTTTTATTATTAAATTTTGAACGCTTTACAATCTGATTATCTTTGTATTCCAGTGCTTCTATTGGTGCGTATTGATTTTCAGAAAAATATATTTTACCTTTTTCGAGCGTACGTCTGTTTTCTGCTGGAGAATTGATAAGCCCCCAAAACTCCGCACAGTCTTCTGAGGGGTCATACTTTAAAGAGTCCTTGTCTATATAAAAAGAATATTTGTCGGTTGAATGAATCCAATGCCAGCGTTGGTCATCTATTTTGTATTCTGCTGATACAACGCTGGTCAACAAACCGAAAACCAATAAAAACACCAAAATAATTTTACTCATGTCTATTCTTCCTTTCAAGGTTTACATATACCGCACGGGCTGTATCCGCTGTTTATAGCTTCTTGACGACTTGAAAAATATATTGCGTTTTCTCCGTTAATTTTTTTAGCAGCTCTACAACCAGGGTTATGAAACTTATCAGAATTAGTAGACGCAATATATGTTCTCTGTGCAATCTGAACAACTTTAGAGACCTCTTCCTGCTTAGGTTGTTCCTGCGGTTGCTCTTTTGGTTCGGATTGCTGAACTGTTTGAACTTCCTGCTTTGTATCCTGTTTAGGTTGCGTATCAGAACCACAACCCGAAATGAAAAGACAGGTCAGAATTGTAATTAATAATATAAACTTCTTCATCTCGCACCTCATATTTTTAGTATCTTTTCTTTTGCCTTTTGAAATTCGTCATCAGTCAGAAGCCCCTTTTCTTTTAAAGCCCCTAACCTCTCTAGCTGTTCTAATAAATCATTAGATGTAGAAGGCGGCGGCGTTTGTATAACGGGCTGGACGGGCGTTTCTTTGCCTTTACTTAAAACCTTTTTTACATGCTCACAAAACTCGATGTTATATTTTGCGTCATAATTGATGAACTCCGCCTTGTTGCCTGAGGCGTAAACCGTTATCGTATTTGAAATAAAGCCCTCTTTCATTTCAATAGATGAAACCTTGCTAAGCTCAAAATCCTCCATTATAAGATTCTTCATTATCATTGTCGTGGACATGAGAATGAGCCGTTGGTCTGTTAAGAGCATTAAAGCCCCGACATTCTTTTTATACTTTCCTGTTATTGCGTCTAATATGCTTTCATCATCTCGCAGTACCTTCGGCAGTTTTTCCACTACATCAAGTTTAGACAGGCTTTTCCCTTCATGTAAAAGTTTAAGATTCTCCTTAATGTCTTTCAGTTTTTGCATTGTTTGGTTCTCCCTTCAAAAGTTTAAAATTCCTATTCAAATAATCTTTTATGCGTCTCTAGTGTTTTCATATTCAACCTCCTTCATGATATCGTATTCGGCTTCGATACGGGCTTCTATTCTTATCTTAGCTTTTTCTGGTAGCAGTCGTAATTTATTGAGTAATTTAAACTCTTCTGGAGATACTTCTACTAAATAGTTTTCTGTATTTATCAAGTGCGGCTGGATTGTAGCAGATTGATGAACTGATGTATTAAATAGGTTTTCTTTTTCGCTTTTTGATTCGTTTTTCTTTTTTATATCGAAACTATCACTAAAGAAAAAACCTGCGTCTACATGGAAAAAATTTGCCAACTTTTCAATATTTTTCTTACGTGGATTGCTTACAGAATGTTCCCATGCGTTAATAGATTGTTGCTTTATATCAAGAAAATTAGCTAATTCCTGCTGTGATATGCCTTTCAATTCTCTTAAATATTTAATTTTATCCCCTATAGGCATTGTTATTTCTCCTTTTTGAAATAAATTATACAATTAAAATGCGTAATTTGTCGAACAAAGGGAAAATGTACAATTACAATTGACAACAAATAGAAATTGTTATATAATGAAACTGAATACAAATTTAAATTTTTAAACTAGAATAAAGGAGGATTAAAAACATGATTGAAAGAGTGCTCTTGAAAAAATTTAGAGGAGATAGATCACAAAAGGAAATGGCTAAAAGATACCGTGTAACACAACAAACATGGTGCAATTGGGAAATAGGAAAGGCATCACCACGACCTAAACACATGCAACAAATTGCAAGGGATTCTGGGTATTCGATACAGGATTTATTTTTTTAAAAAAACAATTTAATTTTGTTGACAACAAATTAAATTTGTTATATAATAACATTGTAAACAAATTAAAAGTGTATAAAAAAGAAAAGGAGATAATTAATAATGATTAACAGTGTAAATAGTTTTAGAGACCCAGATTTTTGTGATGTTAGAATTATATTTAAAAATGGAGAAATTTTATTTGCATGGAAAGATGTTGCGAAAGCTCTTGGATATAAAGATACAAATTATGCCTTGAATGCTTATGTAGATATTAAAGACAAGCAATTTGTAAAAAAGAGCGAGATAGTTCATATGAATTTTCTTATTCCGAATCGTGGTTTAACAGCAATAAATGAAAGTGGACTTTATAGCTTGATTCGTTCTTCTAAACTACCAACCGCTAAGAAATTTGAAGATTGGATAACAAAAGAGGTTTTACCAATTGTATACAAAGATTGCGGATTTCCAACAGACGATGAACAACCTGCAATAAGAACAGCAACAGAAGTTGATGAAGAACAAGGAGAAAATATCAAACCTACTGATGAGGAAATAATTGACAAAATAACCGAAGAAGAAGATTTAATTTATTTAGAATATTGGGATAAAATACGTTGCATTAGATTTTCCGAAGCTTGTAAATACTTAAGAAAGCCAGAACTTTGCAAAGGTCTGCTTTACGCTATACAAAATAATTTATGTTTTTGTATGGCTACCGATGAATGTGGGGATTGTTTTATAGGAACTGTGAATAACGGAGGTTATGCGGTAGAGACAGCTAAAGAAGTAGAAGATTACATTGCTTCTTTAACTAATGAAGAAGCTGATGAAGAACAGGAAGAAGGATTTAAACTGACTGATACTGCTGATATTTATAATGTTGTATGCGACGCAAAAAATACAGTAACAGAAGCGGAAGAGACAATACAGTATAACGCCACCTCCGATAGTAGGTTGTTATCGATGTTGGTTGGAGAACCTATTAATGCCAATATATATGATGTGATGAAAGAACCTGGAGGAATAAAAATTTCTAGCAAAGGACGGAAAATGCTTTTTGCCCTTAGAAGCCTTATAAAAAAAGCCTTAGTAGCAGAAACAGACAAAAAAGGAATAATTATAAAAAACCCACAAGATGTAGCTAATGTTATGGCACCTAGACTCCGCTATGAAAATAAAGAACATTTTGATGTTATTGTACTTAACACCCAAAATCAAATAATAGACATAATAAATATATCTGTGGGAGGTCTAAGGGTGATTACAGTACCTATAGCGGGCGTGTTTAAGGAAATATTGAAATACGAAACAGCTTGGGGGGTGATATTTGTCCAAAATAACCCGAGTGGCGATATTGACCCTAGCATAGATGATATAAGCTTAACACACCGTCTAATACAATGTGGTAATTTACTAAACATTTGTGTATTTGACCATATAATTATTGGTGACGGTTATAAATCCCTTAGAGAAGAAGGGATAATAACAAGATTTTATGGAATGAATAAATAAGGTTACAGAAAAAAAGGAGGGTATTTTATGGACGTAATTCCAATTTGGGAAAAGTACGTGCTTTCTCCAGAAGAAGCTTCGCGGTTATTTTCCTTGCCAGCTGAATTCTTCAGATTAGCAGGGGCATTAACAAAAGCCGGAGCGTATGATTTGCCTTGTTTTTGGGTTGGTAGTCATTTGAAAATAAATCGTCTAAAAACAATTGAATGGATAAATGATAAATGCTACACAGGTAGGGAAGATTTTAAAACTTCTCTGATAAAGCAAAGGGTTGAGGAATACAAAAAGGAGTTATGTACGCATAGAAGGGGACGTAAAAGAAAAGCGAGATAACATCTATAGATATTATCTCACGTGAAAGGAGGAATATGAATGAACATAAGGTTCTCGGATTTGTGCTATAACGCACGGATTAATGCAAAATTGACGGTGGAGCAGGCATCGGAATTGCTAGGAATAGCACCAAGAACGTTATCTTATTATGAAGCAGGACGCAATGTCCCAGATGAAACCGTAGCTAAAATGATGAGTATATATAATGCTCCAGAGTTAGGGTATATGTATATAGCCAATGAAACGGCTACAGGAAGGGTTATTTTTTCTAGCAATATAAATACTAGGGGTATAGCTTCAAGAGCGCTAGAATTAAGCGTAGCTTTACGAGAAGCTAACAAACAGCAGGATATGTTAGAAAATATTTGCTGTGATGATACCCTTACAGAAAATGAAAGGGGTATTTTTATAAATTGTATTAAGACGCTAACAAATCTTGCAACAGCCTGCATAAGTTTGAAGCTTTTTAAGCAAAATAAAAAAACCTTGCAACCTAAATGAGGCTACAAAGCTTTTTGGTGGAAGATGAAAAGACAAACAAACATTTAATAAAATAATAACACTATTTTTAGTATTATGCAAGCTGTTATTTCTAAATAAAATAGACGCCTCAATAAAACTAATGACCGTTAGAGAAGGCTTTGTTGGCATAAAGTTTTATTAAGCTCTTATTATTAAACACGTTTAATAAAAATGAGGGAACAAAATGGAAGATTTAATAAAAAAAATAGTACTTAAAAACACTATAGAAACACAAAAACAAATCGAACAAATTGAAAAAATTGCTAGAAAAGTTGAAGAAGGATGGCAAGAAATGCAAAAAATGACAAATGATTTGATTAAGATGTTTGAAGCATTTGGCATTAGTGTTCCAGAACTAACAGAATGGAGGGGTAAAAATGATAAAAGCTAAATTGAGAAACAAAAACGGGGTTGTATTTATTTGTGCAGCTAATCCCGCGCTAAAAATTATGGATAAAATTAATGATTTTATTTTTAAGCAAAAAATCTTATTAGGAGAAATAGAAATAAGTGCCAGTGAGGCTTTAAAAGCCGCTGATATTGGCTTTACCATAAAAGTGATAAATCCAGACTGGGAAGACGACGAAAATACGCTTATTATGCACCGTGATTATGTAGATGGGAAATTAATTGTATACGAAAACGGGGAAAAAACAGATGAGTATTTGCCGTTGGATTTTATAACCCCAAAAATGCGGTTTTTTTTAGATGGGGTTGTAGATGAAAGTGGCGAATATATACCTTTTTAAAAATGAGGTTGGTTTTTGCCAGCCTCATGAAAGGAGATAAAAAATGAATTTATATGAAATAAATAAAGAAATTGAAGAAGCAATTAATGAATGCCTCGATTTTGAAACTGGCGAGATTGTGAGTCCTGAAAAACTAGAAAAGCTCCAGGTGGAATTAAATAAAAAAAGGGAAGGTGTAGCACTATATATTAAAAACACCCTCCCAGAAATAAAAGCAATAGAAGATGAAATAAAGAAATTAACCGCCCGAAAAAAGGTAAAAATTAATTTTGTAGAATGGCTAAAAAAATCATTGGTAGATGATATGCAAAAACATAATATTAGCAAATTTGAAACATCAAAGGTATATATAAGTTTTAGGAAATCAGAGGCATTAGACATAACTTCCATAGCACATATCCCAGAAATTTATATTATTAGGCAACAACCTAAGATTGATAAAACGGGGCTAAAAAAACTGATAAAAAGTGGTGAAAAAATTGAAGGCGTTGAAATAATTGAAAAGCAAAACATACAAATTAAATAGTGATGTTTATTGGTAAAAAGCAGAAGGGAAAAGACAAATGAAAAATATAATAACAAAATTACTAAAAATACAAGCTGAAATAAAAGTACCAAAAGACCAAAAAAACCATTTTGGGAATTACACTTATAGAAGTTGTGAGGATATTTTAGAAAAAGCACGCCCTTTATGCAATAAGTATGGAGTGGTGCTTATTCTGAATGACGAAATTAAGTTTATAGAAGGGCGGTTTTATGTTGTTGCAACTGCTACTATTTATGACAGTGAAACAGGTGAGAGCATATCAGTCACCGCCAATGCCCGTGAGGCTGATGATAAGAAAGGAATGGACGTGAGCCAGATAACGGGGGCGAGCTCTTCATATGCCCGTAAATATGCCCTTTCAGGACTGTTTTGCCTAGATGATAATAAAGACGCTGATACAATGGACAACAGTACAGCAACCGACAGGAATGAACTTATTTCTAGAATTTGCAAAAAACTAGCTAATAACAATATAGATAATAATATTATTTCTAGATTGCTATTAAAAAAATATAACAAATCTAACTCTAAGCAACTAACGGTTAAGGAATTGTCGGATTTAGACAAAAATATTATCAAGTATGTACAAGAGATAACAGAATAAAAAAGGGGTATGAATAATGGGAAAAGTAAAAGATGAGAGCAATTTTAAAATCTACGGATGGATGTCTACAAAGTTGAAACTAAAAGGTAACGAATTATTTATATATGCTATTATCTATAGCTTTTCCCAAAACAACAAAAGCGAGGGGGTATTTAATGGGAGCATTGCTTATCTTTGTGAATGGACTGGTATAGCAAGAAAAAACGTTATAAACATTTTATCCAAAATGGTTCAAAAAAATTTGATTATAAAACTAGAGGATAACGCAAAGAAAAGGAAGCCGAACGTTTACACAATTAACCGAGATGAACTTAATGAACTAGTAACGAAACGTAACAAGAATAGTGACAACACTAGTTACGAAACGTTACCAACACTAGTTACGAAACGTAATCAGACTAGTAACGAAACGTTACCAACACTAGTTACGAAACGTAATCAGACTAGTAACGAAACGTTACCCAATAATAATATTATAAATACTAACTTATATAAGAATATGATAAATACTAATAATAATAATATTATAAGAGAAACTGAAGAATATGACTACGAAAAAACTTTCAGTGGAATATATGAACTTTATATCAGAGAAATAACTGGTAGGCTGTGTTGCTCCCCTCATGAAATAGAGGTATTAACATCATTAGCAAAACAATATGGAACAAAAGAAGTAGGTGAAGCGATAAGAAAGGCGGTTGAGCAAAACAAAAAATCTATTGCTTATATTAGGGGGATATTAACAAATGGTATTAATAAACCTAAACAGAAGGTAGAGTTAACAAAAGAATATGATATACCTTTCTAAATAGAACAAGTTATAAGCCTTTTATAAGCTTCTATATGAGCTTTTCTATATATAGGCATATAAATACATTAACACAATAATAAAACGCCTTAAAACAAATTCTGTGGCGTTTAGTAAAGATTAGAGTTACCAGAGGTGAAGTTAAATGTCAGCATTAAATAATGTTGCTGGCGTTGCTAAAAATTGCATAGAAGCAATAGAAAGGGCAATGTTGGCACAGAAGAAATACGGTAAAAATACTAGTAATAATGAAAAAAACATAAAAATAAGATGTGAAATTTGCCAAGATAATGAATATGTATGGTCTGAAAAAAAGAAAGCGATGATACCATGTAAATGCCACGCTATAAGAAACTTAGAGAGAAGGCTAAAAAAGATAGGGCTATCTATCAATGAGTATAAGAAAAAATCTATAGATAATTTTCCAGCAGATAGACCAGAAGCAAAGAAAATGAAAGAGTTAGCTTTAAGGTTTTTAAGTGAGCACCAAGAGGGTGAAAGCATTATATATACTGGAAAATCTGGAACAATGAAAACAAGCATATTAATGGCGATTTGCCTAGAATTAACAATAAAACAAGGGAAAAGCCACAAATATTTTAGCTACAGGGATGAGCTACCAATATTAAAGTGGCAGATGTTCAATAAAGCTGAAGATTACCAAAACAAAATAAAGGAGTTGATTACTTGCGAAAACCTGTTTATAGATGATTTATTCAAATCCAGTAAATCAGCTACGGATACTAAGATGAATACTGCAAAATTAAATGTATCCGCAACAGACATTCAAATCATATTTCAAATTGTGAATGGCAGATATATTAACCGCAAAACAACGTTATTTTCATCCGAATACCGCTTAAATCAAATCGTGAATGAGTTAGATGAAGCGACTGGGACAAGAATTTTTGAAATGTGTAGCAAATACAACATGACTTGCATAGACATAAATAGGAGGTTATTAAAAAGATAATAATATATCTATAGATAAAGTAAAATACTGGGGTTTGTTAGGTATAAAAAACAAAAAAGGGGGATGAAATACAATGTCTAAGAAAAGGAAAAAACTTTTTTGGAAAGTAAAGGAGACATTCGATGAGGCGAAGAGAAAAGCGGATAGGAAGGCAAGGATAAAAGAAGCTATGCGTTCTAAAAATATTCCGTTTAATACTCCTTTTGGGGTGGAATATAAAAACAATTATTTAATCTGTAAAATAGACAGCGATATTAACGGGGAATATGAGTTAAAAGTATATTGTGGTGGAATTTGGTTACCAGCCAACAAAGAGAAAATAACTGTATCACGTATAATTTTTGGCGATATAAAAATATATAAAGGAGATAATAACAGATGAAATATGCAGAGATGAAAAGTAAACAACAAAAAATTTTTGATGAATTTGCTGAAGGTAAAATTTATTATATATTCGCGTTATCTGACCATGAGTTTAATAAACAGCTAAAAGAATATGGGCTCAATATGGATGACATTCGTTCTATCGGCGGAGGCGGATTTATAAGAAGAGAATATTACAAAGATTTTATTGAATTAATTAAGAGTTTCACCAAAGAACAAGAAGAAGCAATAGCACAGGACAAAACTGGAAACGGTTTTATAAAATCTATGTTCTTATATGAGTTGAATAACCATGAGTTTGCCTATACACAGGACATATTTGATACATTAGATTATTTAGATTTGACGCTAGAACAAATAAACAAAAATCAAGCCCTAAAAAAAGGCTTAATGATGGCAATAGAACTAATAAATAAATCTGATGAAGAATAAATTATCGATATAGCTAATATTATTTGGGAACATAGAAATAGTAGGAGGAAAAGAAAAACATGCAAATGAAAAAATATTTAAGAAGTTGCAGAAATTGCGGGTGTGAATTTTTCACAAATTGCCCAAGAGTATTCTATTGCTGTGATGAATGTAAGGAAGAAGGGTATAGAAAAAAGCACCAATCCTCGGCTATAGCGTACTATAAAAGAAAACAAAAAAAGAAAACTTCTTCACTAGATGAACGCGCAAGAATATTGAAAGAAACAGGCATGAAAGCTTGCATATTGGAAGCCTATTCAAACGAAAAGGAATTACAGAGAGTTAAGTTTTATTATTATGAGCACGGGCTGGCTAAGCCATGCAAACATAATGAAAGACGCGAAATAGGTCGTATTAATAGAAGGTAGGTAGATAAATGGATTTAAACAGACGCGTACATGAATTGCAAAGGTTAAGGAGAGGAAATAAAATGAACGAGCTTTAAAAAATTGATGTAAATGACAAGCAAGAACAGGTAATAGGTGGATGTATGCTCCATCAGTTTTTAGAAATTAAGACGCGTTATATTGGTTACTCTTTTTTGAGTAACCAATATAAAAGGGGTAGGTGAAATGTCCACCCCTTATAGAATAAATAGGAGAATGAAAAATGAACGAATTACAAATATTTAAAAACGAAGAGTTTGGTGAAATAAGAACAATAATAAAAGGCGATGAGGTTTGGTTTGTCGGAAAAGATGTTGCAACTGCTTTAGGTTATTCCGACCCTGCAAGAGCAGTATATGACCATGTTGATGTTGAGGATAAAACCTCATTGTTAATTCAACAATCAGGTTCTAACTATAAAGCTAATACGGCAATAATAAATGAAAGTGGACTTTATAGCCTCGTTCTTTCTTCTAAAATGCCTAATGCAAAAAAATTTAAACGTTGGGTAACAAGTGAAGTTCTTCCTTCCATTCGTAAAAACGGGATGTATATGACTAGCTCGGTTGTTGAACAGGCAATAACTAATCCAACTGAATTTTTGGCAAAAGCAGTATTAATAGCTAATCAAGAGTTAGAAAAAATAAAAGCCGAAAATAAAATCATGAAACCTAAAGCTGAATACTTTGATGATTTAGTTGATAGAAATACCCTTACTAATTTCCGTGATACAGCCAAAATGCTACACATTAGTCCAAAAAAATTTATAAGTTGGCTTTTAGAAAGAAAGTTTGTATATAGAGATGCTAAAGGTAAATTAAGACCATACTCTCAATATGTAGTTAATGAAAATAATACTAAAGGTTATTTTGAAATAAAAGAACGAAAATCTAAAGATGGTAGCTGGAGTGGTATTCAAATATTTATCACACCACGAGGACGAGAAGCATTTAGATTATTGTTATCACAAAAATTAATAGCATAAGCTAAGGGGTTGAAAAAATACCTTATAAAGTTAACGGTCAATGGATTTTATAAAGATGGCACAATTAAAACTAAAATAATTACAAAAAGGGGTAGAAAAATGATAATAAGGGTATACATGGACGATAAAATAACTGGAGAATTTAAAGTAATTGATGAATTAGAAGCTGAAGATAATATTTGTGATATGAACAGTAAAGATATAAATAAAATAGTTTCACAAGAATTATTATCTAGATATGATTATAGCTGGGAAATTTTGACAGAAGAAGAGGCAAAACATCTATAGGAGGGGGACAATGAACAATTCAACGATTTTCAGCTTTACGCTATTTGGACAACCAATAACTAAGAAAAATAGTGCTATATTAATAAAGGGGCAGGCTAAGTTATTGCCAAGCCCCCAATATCGCAAATATGCCGTTGAGTGTAAAAAAGCACTTGCCGTACTAAAACAGCAAAACCAATTACCGCATTTTGAAATGCCTGTAAAAATGACATGCAGATATTATTTGCAAAACAAGAAAAGTTATCCAGATTTAATAGGCTTAGCACAGGCTACAGCGGATATAATAAGTGATGAATACAAAACTATTAATCACAAAAAAAAATTGATTATGGAATGGATACTATCAGACGATAGAATAATAAAAAGTTGGGATGGGACACAAATTGCAGGAATAGATAAGCAAAATCCACGCGCAGAAATTATAATTACGCCACTTGACGTCAATTTAAACACTGAAACAGACCCATACATCATAAAAAAAATAAAAGAGAGACAGTGCAAAAATTTGTGCAAACAAGAGCCACTAAAGTTATAAAAAATAATGAAAAAGATAACACATAAAAACAAGCAGAAAGGAGTTGATAGACAAAAATGAACGATTATAATTATTGCACCAATAGAACAAATAAAGACACAACCGCAGATAAAGTATTGAATACTAGCAGATTAGGATGGTGTCAGTGGGTTATACAAAGATTTGTTGCGTTTATGAAAAAGCGACAATACGTATTATTAAGTATAGAAATATGGGATAAAAAGAAGAATAAAATATATAAAATGAGGGATTTATTATGAAAAAAATAGAGACTATAAAACGAATGCCGACAGAATATGAAAAAAATGAGTATAAAAAGCACAAACAAAAGGATATTGAAATTATCGGAAGTGTATGCCTTGTTATTATGGTTATAGCGGTAAGTTTATTAATAATAGGGTAAGGAGAAATAAAAAAGAAAGGGGTTACCGATATGATGAAATTAACAAAGAGAGAAATATTCTGGTTGGCACATCAATACGCAAAAAGATTAGAAGGAGACTACAAAGCTAGATTTTCTTGGAGTTTAAAATACATCTATAGTTGCATAAAACTTATAAATTCTACAAATGTAGAATTAAAAGGTACTCCTAAACAGGTAAAATGGGCAGAAGAAATAAGAGAAGGGTTTAATTTTAAAGCTGTATTGTTTGAAAGATATACAGATGATAATACTTACCATACATTTAACAACAAAATTTTATTTATTAATCTTGTTAAAAAAACAGAAAATGCCAGCTTTATTATAGCTATGTATTTTCAAACGCCTGCTACTTGGTTTTGCGAGTACACTAGATATATAAATGGCAAAACCAAAATGATGAAAGTAGGAAAAGAGTATGATCCTGCTTACTTCGTGATTGATGAACAGGGAAGATTTTTGCAATGCAGATGGAATGGTACATTACGCCAAAAACAATATTTTAACTATTAAGGTTAAGGTGCAGGAGGAATTTTATGAGTAACAAAATAAAAGAAATGCGGGAAAAAATTGGTTGGAGTCGTGCCAAATTTTGCCGTGAGTTTAATATTCCTATAAGGACTGTGGAGGATTGGGACAATGACAACTTAACTAGCTACCCAAAAGATTGGGTAGAAGCCCTTATCCTAGAAAAATTAGAAAAAATACAAGAAAGCAAAGGTAAAAAAGGTGAATAAACCATGAGAAAAATTGATTTGACTGGAAAAAAATTTAACCATCTAACCGTTTTGCAAGAATTAGGAGGTGGCAAAGTATTATGTCGCTGCGACTGTGGAACAATTAAAGAATGCGATAAATATAAAGTTAAAACAGGTAAAACAAAGTCATGCGGGTGTCAGCGTTATAATTTTGTCAACAGCGGGCAATATAAAATGACTAATCGAGAAGGTGAAAAATTTAATCATCTGACCATTTTGCAAGAACTAGGAGGAGACAAAGTTCTTTGTCGTTGTGATTGTGGAAATGAAAAAATTTTACAAAAAAACCGCGTGGTTAGCGGTTATACAAAATCTTGTGGCTGCTTGCCTCGAGAAAATAAAAACGTACTTGATTTAACTGGCAAAGTTTTTGGCAAGCTAATAGTTATAAAAAAAGTACAGAGCAAGCCTGTTAAATGGTTATGTAAATGTAGCTGTGGGAACACAACAATAGTGTTAACATCAAATTTGACTCATCACAAATCTACTTCTTGCAATTCCTGCAGTGGAAAAAATAGAGCAAAGACAATGCGCAAAAGACTAAAAAAATTTAGTATAGACGGTACAAACATAACATTAATAAAAAACCGCAAACTGGGTAAGAACAACAAAAGTGGCACGCTGGGAGTATTTTTTTTAAACAGGCAGGATAAATGGGAAGCTGCAATTGGAATAAGAAATACAATAATTAGCCTGGGAAAGTTTGACACAAAAGAGGAAGCCATCAAGGCTAGAAAGAAAGCGGAAGAAAAATATTTCGAGCCAGTTATCCAAAAATTTAAAAATGCTAAAAAAAAGAAGGAACAGGAATAACAAACCTGCTCCTTCTTTAGATTTTTTTATGTTGTTTTTTTATAATTTATGCCAGTTATCCGAGAATTTGAAAACGCCAAAAAAATAATAGCGGGGCATGATGTCAAAAATGATGTCGAAATACACTGGACAAAGTAAAAACTCTATTATCAAATGAACCTTAGACTCTTTATTTATATGGCGGAAAGGGTGGGATTCGAACCCACGGTACGTTGCCGTATCACTGGTTTTCAAGACCAGCTCCTTAAACCACTCGGACACCTTTCCATAAGATACTATAATAGTATAACAAGTTTGATTGTTAAATGTCAACTGCTTTTTCTAAAGAGAATAAGATTTTTAGTTTGATTATTATTAGGCTTGATAAGTTAAAATAGATGAATTATACTTAATATGCAACATTTACATATAAGGATGGTGAATAATAATGGACGATTATCTGGAGAGTAACAGGTTAAATAATGTAAAAGAAAAAGTAAAAACGGAAGAACAATCTGCCATTATGTGCACTATCTATAGAAATAGTATCAAGTGGTAGATTTTCTTTTGGCTTTTTGAAGGGAGAAATCTATCGCAATGTTAAAAATTTATAAATCCATGGAAAGCGGTCCGCTAAAAGAATTAAATTTGAAAACTTTAGAAAAGGGGGCTTGGATAAATATTGTAGCACCAACACCGTATGAATTAAAAGTTGTAGGTAATCTTACGGAAGTTGAGCCGGATTTTTTGCGTTCTGCACTGGATAATGAAGAACGTTCTCATACTGATATAGAAGATAATTCCATCATGGTTTTAACAAATGTACCAGTTATGCGTACTTTTGAATCGTATGATACATTACCATTAGCAATTATCTTAACACCAGATTATATCATTACGGTATGTTTGGAAGATACACCAGTAATATCTGATTTTAATGAAAGAACATATCGTTCATTTCGCACTTTTAAAAAAACCCGTTTTTTATTTCAGATATTGTATAAGTCAGTAACATATTATTTGAAATATCTGCGTCAAATTGACAAATTATCTGATGAAATAGAATCGCGTTTACGTGAATCTACACAGAATAAAGAAATTTTACGTCTTTTGGAATTGCAAAAGGCACTTACATTCTTTAATGCATCATTGCGTTCTAATGGTGCAGTGCTTGATAAACTTATGCGATTGCGTTCTAATCATAATTTGCAAAATATTATAAAGCTGTATGAAGAAGATGAAGATTTATTAGAAGATGTTATTATCGAAAATAAGCAGGCACGTGAAATGGTTGAAATGTATAGTACAATTTTAGCTAGGCTAGCCGATACATTTTCATCAATAATGTCAAATAATTTGAACTTAGTAATGCGATTTTTAACGGCAATAACAATACTTTTAGCTATACCTACAGTAATATCTAGTTTTTTCGGTATGAATGTAGAAGGTTTTCCGTTATTTTCGCAAACTTCATTTGCATTTGTAGACATCTGTGTGATATCTATAGCATTATCTATTGCATGTGCAACTGTTTTATGGCGAAAAAATATGTTTTAATGAGGTTTAATATATGAAAACTTTGATTGAAGCAGAATTATGCGATGGCGTGATTTATGGTGATAATGTTAACGGTGAATATGTTTATATGCCTGCTTCAGAAATCGGTGTGGATAATCCAATTTGTGTTTTTGAAACAATGAGAAATAGACAAGATATATCAATGACAGAGGCTTTAAAGATTATTACAAAACGCAGTTTAAAGCCTGTAAAACATCCTCGTTTGGGATTGTCATCATGTTAAAAAAAGGATGTGTAAAAAATGTTAGTAATTTCTTCATCTGATTTATTAAATGAATTTACTTTATATGCAGATAAGACTGTAGATGAAAAAGAAACATTGATAATACAGCGTAGTAGTGGCAAAAATTTAGTTGTTATGTCAATGGAAAAATTTAATGAAATGCAAAAACAGATTTTTTTAGCTAAAGAAGCTGAAAAGAGTGGGATTAAAAATGGACAATGATATACATGAGCATGTTCATGCAGATGGAACAGTACATCATCATGGACATACGCATACACATACACAGACAAAAGCTGTTTTAAATAGATTATCAAGAGCAATCGGTCATTTAAATGCAGTAAAACGTATGGTAGAGCAGGGTAGAGATTGTAGTGATGTATTAATTCAATTATCAGCTGTAAATTCTGCGTTGCAAAATGTCTCTAAAATAATACTAAAAGACCATATTGAGCATTGTTTAGTAGAAGCTGTAAAAGAAGATGATACAGAAGCTATTGATAAATTGAAAGAAGCTATTGATAAATTTATAAAATGAAAAGATATTTATGGATATGCATCTTAGAAGTTGATAATTATTCGACTTTTGAGGTGCTATTTATTTTTTTGTGTATATTGCATACAAAATTTCATGAAAATTAGAATAAATTATGGAAGTATTGTATTTTTTTATAATCAATGCTAAATTAAATAATATTAGGTTATGATACAATTTTTATAAATTTCTTAGCTAGGATGAATACGATGATAACAATTAATGCTAATGCGAAAATAAATCTTACTTTAGATATACTGGGAAAACGTACAGATGGTTATCATGAAGTAAGTATGATAATGCAATCAATAAATCTTTTTGATACATTAACATTGCGAAAATTAGACAAACGAGAAATTATTCTGCATGGAGATGTTCGCGGTGTTATGAATGTGCAGGATAATCTTATATATAAAGCAGTTCAGTTATTTTTTAATACATATAAAATAAACGGTGGCGTAGAAATTAATTTGGAAAAACGTATTCCGGTAGCAGCAGGATTAGCAGGCGGAAGTACAGATGCGGCAGCTACATTACGCGGTCTTAATGAACTATTTGAAATGAATTTATCAGTTATAGCTTTATGTGAAATGGGAGCAAAACTCGGTTCAGATATCCCGTTTTGTATTATGGGTGGTACAATGTTAGCTACAGGTCGAGGCGAAATCTTGGCACAAGTAGCCACTATGCCTAAAACTAATCTAGTTTTAATAAAACCTAAATTTGATGTATCAACTGCTTGGGTTTATAAAAATTATCATGAAGTAGAAAAAAAAGTCATTCATCCAGATAATAAAAAAATGCGTAAAGCATTATTATTGAAAGATATAAATCAAATTTGTAATTGTATGGGAAATGTATTAGAATTTGTAACTATTAATAAATATCCGCAGATTGAAGAAATAAAACAGCGTTTATGTAGTTATGGGGCTAAATTTGCGATGATGTCAGGTAGTGGGCCTACTGTATTTGCAGTAGTAGAAAACAAAAAATTAGCTGAAGAAATTGCTGATAAAATAAGAAATGATTTTGAAGTAGATGTATTTGTTGCAGAAACAGTTGCAAAAAATTTTTAATGGAGGTAATAGCATGAATAATAAACTTGCACCGATTAAGTTGGATAGTTATCAACCACTGCGTGAAGTGGTTTTTGAAACGCTTAGAGATGCGATAAGAAAAGGTATTTTAAAACCTGGTGAACGTTTAATGGAAATTCACTTGGCAGAACAGCTCGGCGTTAGCCGTACACCAGTGCGTGAAGCTATTCGCAAGTTGGAGTTAGAAGGTTATGTAATCATGATGCCTCGTCGTGGTACGTATGTATCAAATTTATCTATAAAAGATATTAATGAAGTTTTTGAAATTCGTACTTCTTTAGACTCACTAGCAAGCGGATTAGCAGCTGAACGTATAACTGATGATGAATTGGAACAATTACAGCGTTTACTTGTTATTATCGGTGAAGCGATTAAAGATAAAGATATGGATAAAATTGTTGAAGCGGATACTAAATTTCATGATTTATTGTATCAAGCTAGTCGTAATAATCGTTTAGTAGGAATTATTTATAATTTAAGGGAACAGCTTACAAGCTTTCGAGCAAAATCCATGGCTTATCCAGGTAGATTAGAAGAAACACTTGAAGAACATCGTCGTATAGTGGATACAATAGCACAAGGCGATGTAGAAGGAGCTCAAAAAGCTTCAGAATATCATATGGAACGCTCAGAACATACATTATTGCTCAGTATGGAAGATAAAGAAGGAAATATGGAATAATTTGTTATAGTAAGCAGTAGATTATATGATATAATAATTATATACGTATTGTGTTAGCAAGATGTAAAGTAGATATAGTTTTGATAGTATAAAAAATCAGCTAACATAAAATGAAATTAGAAAAAGGAAAGTGAATTTTACGGTGAAATCAGATGGATTGATTACAATTATATTGGCAGCAGGTAAAGGAACACGCATGAAATCAAAATTGCCGAAGGTGTTGCACTGTGCAGGTGGAAAACCAATGGTAAAACATGTGCTTGAGGCTGCAAAAGAAGCTGGTTCCACACATAATATAGTTGTAGTTGGTTTTGGTCATGAACAAGTGCAACAAGTTCTTTCAGGTCAAGCAGAAATTGTTTTACAAGAAGAACAACTTGGCACAGGTCATGCAGTAATGCAGGCACAACCACTTATTAAAGATTATAATACGTCAGTTATGGTACTTTGTGGTGATACACCACTTGTAACAGGCAATATGTTGAGAAAATTCTATGAAGAACATGTAGCGTCAGGAGCAAAAGTTTCTGTACTTACGACAATTATGCCAGACCCATTTGGTTATGGTCGTGTTGTTCGTGGTATAGATGGTTGTGTAGAGAAAATTGTTGAACAAAAAGATGCTAGTGAAACTGAACTTGCTATTGATGAAATTAATACAGGTATTTATTGTTTTAATGCACAAGCTTTATTTGAAAGTTTAAAGAAAGTAAATAATAATAACGCTCAAGGTGAATATTATTTACCAGATGTACTGTCGATTTTACGTGAAGAAGGTCAAAAAATAAACGCTTCTATTGCGGAGAATTATGAAGATACATTGGGTATTAATAGCCGTGAACAACTTGCTAATGCTGAAAAAATTATTCGTCAGCGCAAAAACAGAGAATTAATGGCAAATGGTGTTACATTAATGGATCCTGCAACTACTTATATTGATTATGATGTTGAAATTGGTCAAGATACTGTAATTTATCCATCTACATGGATTGAAGGTAATAGCAAAATTGGAGCAAATTGTAAAATTGGCCCAAATAGTCGTTTAAACAATGTAACCATGGGCGACAATGTAGAAGCAATGTTCGTTTTTGGTGAAGATTGTGAAGTGGCTGATAATGTAAAAATGGGGCCATATGTACATCTTCGTCCAAATACAAAAATTGCCACTAAAGTTAAAATCGGCAACTTTGTAGAAGTTAAAAACTCAACCATCGGCGAAGGTTCTAAATTACCGCATTTGAGTTATATCGGTGATACAGATATGGGCTCTGGTGTGAATATGGGTTGCGGTACAATTACTGTAAATTATGATGGTAAAAAGAAATTCCGTACTATAATCGGTGATGATTGTTTCATTGGTTGCAATTCCAATCTAGTAGCACCTGTAAAAATCAATAACGGAGCTTATATTGGTGCAGGTTCAACTATTACAAAAGAAGTACCAGAAAATACACTTGCTATTGCTCGTGAAAGACAGAAAAATATTGAACACTGGAAAGATAAAAGAAAATAAAATTCTATTATCATAGTTTAATCATTATTAAGTCTTGTTAGTAATGTAAATAACTACATTATTATATGTTATTTATTTTTTTATATATTTCAGGAGGAGTAAAATGAACTTCGATACCTCAAAATTATGTATTCTCACTGGTAATGCCAATCCTGAATTAGCGCAGGAAGTTGCACAGTATATCGGTGTGGAATTATGTCATGCTTTTGTAGGTCATTTTAATAATGGCGAAACTCAGGTAATGATTAGCGAAAGCATTCGTGGCAAGGATGTATTTATTATTCAACCTACTAGCCAACCTGTAAATGATAATCTTATGGAACTTTTGGTTATGGCTGATGCTTGCCGTAGAGCTTCTGCACAAAGTGTTACTGCTGTTGTGCCATATTATGCTTATTCCCGTCAGGACCGCAAAACTCGTGGTCGTGAACCTATTTCGGCAAAATTAGTAGCAAATTTAATGACTACAGCTGGTGTAACTCGTGTTGTAACTGTTGATTTACACGCAGGACAAATTCAAGGGTTCTTTGATATTCCTGTAGACCATTTAGCAGCTGCACCACTTTTAGCTAGCTACATTCAAAGTAAAAATCTTGAAGATGTAGTTGTAGTATCTCCAGATCTTGGTGGTGTAACACGTGCTCGTGCTTTGGCTGATAGATTAAAAACACCAATTGCCATTATTGAAAAACGTCGTCCGAAACCAGGCTGTGCTAAAGTTATGAACCTTATTGGTGAAATTAAAGATAAAAATTGTGTTATCATTGATGATATCGTAGATACTGCTGGTTCTTTATGTGAAGGGGCAAAAGCCCTTGTAGCACATGGAGCAAAATCTGTATATGCTTGTTGTACACATGGTATTTTAAGTGACCCTGCTGTTCAACGCATTGAAGATTCCCCAATGGAAGAATTGATTATTACTAATACTATTCCGTTACCTGAAGAAAAACATTCTAGCAAGATTATTTCTTTATCTATGGCTGCTCCTATTGGAGAAGTTATTGCTCGTATTTATCAGAAAAAATCTGTAAGTAAACTTTTTGATGCTATTGATATTATTAAAGGTAAAGGCTGATAAATAAATATAGCAACATATAAAAAGGTCTCTTATTAGAGACCTTTTTTCTAAGTTAGAGGAAAAATAAACTAATTCAGTTTATTTTAAGATATAGGATATATTATGAATAAAAAATAATAAATATTTAGGAGGATAGCTTTTATGTTTACAATAGAAGTTATTAAAGCCATTATATTAGGGATTGTTGAAGGCTTGACAGAGTGGTTGCCAGTCAGTAGTACAGGTCATATGATTTTGGTAGACGAGTTCATGCGTTTAAATGTAAGTAAAGATTTTATGGACATGTTTCTCGTTGTAATTCAGCTTGGAGCTATTTTAGCCGTAGTTGTTTTAAATTTTGAACGATTAAATCCATTTTCACGTAAAAAAACATATTTAAAAAAAAGACAGACAATAACTTTATGGGGAAAAGTTATTGTAGGTTGTTTACCAGCAGCTATAATTGGCTTAGCATTAAATGATTTTATGGAAGAACATTTGATGAATGCTTATGTTGTAGCAGCTATGTTAATTTTATATGGTATATTATTTATTGTAGTAGAAAATTATAATAAACATCGTCGTCCAACAATTACAGATGTAGATGATTTAGATTATAAAACAGCACTTATTATTGGTTTTTTTCAGGTACTTTCACTCGTACCAGGTACATCGCGTTCTGGTGCTACAATTTTAGGTGGTATTTTATTTGGAACTAGTCGTGTGGTAGCAACTGAATATACATTCTTTTTAGCTATACCAGTAATGTTCGGTGCAAGTGCATTGAAATTATTTAAATTTGGTCTTATTTTTTCCTTTGAGGAAGCTATTTTGCTTTTTGTCGGTATGGCAGTAGCATTTATCGTATCTATAATATCTATTAAATTCTTGCTTCGTTATGTAAGAACTAATGACTTTAAAGCATTTGGTTGGTATCGAATTATAGTCGGTATATTAGTTTTAATCTTTATTTATATTTAAAAAAAGGGAGTTTTGCAGTTAAGCAAAACTCCTTTAAATTTACTTATAAGAAAATCCTTTGCCATTTACTTCAGAAGCATTAGCGATTATAAAAAATGCCTTCGAATGTCTACTTTAATGCAATCTCTTTTATTTTACTAAGTTGAGTCAGTGTGATTACAACATAAAACATATTTTTTCATAAAAAACAGTTGCAAGAAGGAAGTATTGCAACTGTTTATATTTATGGTTTTATTATAATTTTTGGATGCGTTTTACTTCAAGGTCAATGCCGTACCAATCTTTATCAACTTCTGCAAAAATGCGAACTGGTGTATCCATTTCTAAAACATAACGGCAATCATCGTCAACTTCTACGTTAATTTCAGTACCGGTAGTATCTCTGAAAGTGAAAACGTCTTTATAGATATGTTTAACAAATTTGCCATCAATAGCGACATGCTGGTCATCATAAGCGTTTTGTTGTACTTCAGAGATAGTAGAAGTAGGAATATTTGGATTGTATCTAGAAGCAAATACTGCAACACTACCAAGTACACAGATAACTAGAACACTTAAAAGAGCAACGAGTAACTTTTTCATAGAAATATCCTCCGTATATATAAATTATTATAATTAATTTTTCAGGGAAGGTATTACCAACAGTTTACACCTATATAATAAACAACAAATATTAAAAGAAAATTACAACTAAATTAAAATTTGATTAAAAATACATAATACTACTTTTTATTTTTTTTTAAACATGGTTTTATATAAGTAAGAGATTTTTGAGGAGGAGTTGTTATGACGAAAATATTTATCGTAGAAGATAAACGACGTATTGCTCGTTTTTTGCAAATGGAATTAGAGCATGAAGGTTTTCAAACAGCTAATGAAAGCAATGGGCTTCGTGCTTATGAACGAATTATACAGGAAGATTATGATTTGGTTTTATTAGATATTATGTTACCAGGCATGGACGGGCTTACTATTTGTAAAAATGTACGTAAATTGTCTGATATACCGATTATAATGCTCACAGCTAAAGATGAAATTAGTGATAAAGTAACTGGTCTTGATATTGGTGCAGATGATTATATTACTAAGCCTTTTGCTATACAGGAACTTTTAGCAAGAATTCGTGTAGCTTTACGTAAACATAATAATAATACCAAACAGGAAGAACCTTCTGTATTTACGTTTAAAAATATAACTGTATACTTGGAACGACATGAAGTGACTGTTAATAATACAATAGTAGAACTTACAAAAAAAGAATATGATTTATTATTGTATATGTTGCAAAATCATGACCATGTATTATCTCGTGAACAAATTTTACAATCTATTTGGGGTTACGAATATATGGGTGATACAAATGTTGTAGATGTATATATTCGTTATTTGCGTTCCAAAATTGATGATGAATTTAATGAAAAGTATATTCATACAGTAAGAGGAATTGGCTATGTTATCAAGACTTAAACGGTTTTTACCAAAATGTATCCATCCAACGTTAAAATATATGCCGATTTCTTTGAAATTGGTATTTATTTACAGTATTATGTTATCGTTGATACTTGTAATAACACTTAGTAGTACGCTTATTGGTATTCATTACGTACTATATAGAGAAGCAGAAATTTCTATTACATTATCGGCTGATTATGCCGAAAAAAAAGCTAATGAGAAGGATATACAAAGCTTCATCCATGATGTAGTGAAATCTTCTTTAATTCCTGGTGTTATAATACGTATAACAGATAGTGGAAATAATATAATTTACGATAGTGTACCAAGATATATTTCTATTGATAAAGTACAACAAAGTCTTGAACTTCAACAGCAAAATCGTCAAATTGGCGATTATATCCGCAATATGATTTTACCAGAGAACTTGAAGTTTATAGATTTTAAGCATTTTTGGATATTCTATACGCAAAGAACGATTGAGAAAAATGATGGTGTATATACATTGCATTTTTTGCGCACAATAACGGCAGAAAAGGCTTTTTTGGAAGAGCTTGGTAAGACTATTTTTTATACAGGTCTTGCAGGTGTGATAATATCCATAATTTGTGGCTTTTTACTCAGTCGTAAATTATTAAAACCTTTAAATGATATTACTCGCAAGGTTAAAGAGATTGAAATTCAAGATTTAAATCAACGTATAGAAGTTCAACCAACACATGATGAATTAGAAGAATTGGCTAATACATTTAATTTAATGCTAGAGAGATTACAAAAAGGATTTGAACAACAACGGCAGTTTGTATCAGATGCTTCACATGAGCTTAGAACGCCAGCAACAGTAATCTGTGGATATTCAGATATGCTTGCACGTTGGGGCAAGGATGACCCTCAGACGGCGGAGGAGTGTATTACAGCAATTCATTCAGAAGCGATTAATATGCAACGACTGATTGAAAAATTATTATTTTTAGCTCGTGCTGACCAGAAACGACAAGTATTGCATAAAGAACAAATTGATATGAAAATGCTTATTGGAGATATTTTCAAAGATACACAACTTATAGCACCACAACATACAGTATTTTGTAGTGCAAATGAGGATGGTTATATTTTTGCTGACCCACTTTGTATACGACAGATGTTGCGTATTTTTTTAGATAATAGTATAAAATATACGCCAGATGGTGGAAAGATAGAAATTTCCTCACGTAATGATGGTAATCAAATGATTGTAAAAATCTCGGATAATGGTATAGGTATTCATAAAGAAGAACAAAAGAAAATCTTTAAACGGTTTTATCGTGTGGATACCGTGAGAACGAAAAACGGTGTAGGTGGTACAGGTTTAGGTCTTTCTATTGCAGAATGGATTGCTCAAGCACATGATATTAAGATAAAATTAGAAAGTGAAATAGACAAAGGAACAACGATAATATTGTATATACCACTAGACCGTGGCTAAAGAAAAATAGCTCATTGTGGATTTTTAGACAAATTTTGTGAAAAAATATGTACTAATTTTCTACAATGAGCTATAATTTTTTATAATACGCATTATACAATGAAATATTTTTATACTAAAAGAAAAGAAGGGATTTTTATGTTAGATTTACATAAATTATTTGTTTGTCATCAATTATTAGACGATAAAATCATAGAGGATTTTAATAAACTTATTTGTGGAGCAAGTACAGATAAAGGAAAATTAGTAGCTGAGTTTATCGAGCAGGCAGAAAAATTGGGCTTATCTGGTAATATTATTAAAGTTTATATTTTGTATATGTTAGCGCATAAAAATAATTGTGTATCATATGCAGTAGAAAGTTCTGGAGGGCAAATTGGTACAAGTTTATATAAAGCATTTTGTCATGATATTGAAATAATTTCTAAATTGCTAGTGATAAAACCAAGTCTTGTTCTTGATTGTGAGCTTTTAGATGATTATGAACCGACTGTAAAAAATACGTCATTGTCGTTTATATCATTAGCAAAAAATTTGGTACAAGCTAAAAATGTTGAAGAAAAAGCAAATGTATTTATTGATTACTATCGTACTTATGGTAGTGGCGATATGGCGGATTATAGGGCTTTTCGCTGGGATAGTGATGAAGATGAATTAGTAGGAATAAAATATTTTGAAGCAATGCGTCTTGATGAATTAATTGGCTATGAATATCAAAAACAGCAACTTAAAGATAATACATTGGCATTTGTTGAAGGAAAACCAGCCAATAATGTACTTCTTGTTGGTGCAAGAGGTACAGGAAAATCTTCAGGTGTAAAAGCTGTAGTAAATTCATTTTTTGATAAAGGCTTGCGTCTTGTTCAAATCACGAAAGAACAACTTACAGCTTTGCCGATAATCATGGAAAGATTGAGGACATATAGTAGTAAGAAATTTATTATATTCTTGGATGATTTATCATTTGAAGAATTTGAAGTGGAATATAAGTATTTAAAATCAGCAATAGAAGGTGGAGCTTCAGCTAAGCCAGAAAATGTACTAATTTATGCTACTTCTAATCGTCGTCATTTAATTAAAGAAAGTTATAGAAATCGTGGTGTAGATGATGATGATATGCATCGTAATGATACACTTAATGAAACGATTTCATTATCAGACCGTTTCGGCTTGATAATACATTATCTCAGTCCAAATCAGGAAGAATATTTGGCAATTGTAGATGGATTATTACGTCAGCACGGTATAAGCATGGATAAAGAAGAACTCCGTGTAAAAGCAGGAGCTTGGGCACAGGAACATTCTGGACGTTCGGGCAGAATTGCTCAACAATTTGTAACGTATTATTTGGGACAAGTTTATAATAAATAAGAAAATAACTCGCCTATTATCATCATTGTAATAGGCGAGTTATTTTTTTATACATTCTAAAAGACAAAGTTTATTGTATACAGTTTGTCAAAATGATAAAATTGTATTAATACAATGAAAAAGGCTGAAATATAAATGATTGATAAAATGACAGATTTTATACCTATACAATTAAATAAAAATGATAAATTACCGCTGTATGTGCAACTTTATAATGAAATTGCAGATAAAATCAAACATAAGGTACTGGCATCAGGATATAAGCTACCGCCAGTGCGCTCTTTGGCGCGAAGTTTGATAATAAATCCAGGAACAGTAGCTAGTGCCTATCGAGAATTAGAAAAAAATGGTTATATTTTTACACGGCGTGGCAGTGGTTGTTATGTAGCAGAACGAACTGTTTTAATAGATGAAACGGAAGATATGCAAGATATTGCAACTGAATTGACAGAAGAAATAACAATGGTAGGGAATGAAGACGATGTCATTAATATGAGCAGTGTATCGCTCAATCCAGATATAATTTCAATGGAAGTATTTCAAAAAGCAGTAGATGAGATTTTGAAACGAGATAAAGGATATGCTTTTACATATCAAGATAGTAGAGGATATATGCCACTACGCCAGTCAATAGTAGCGTATTTAGCACAAAAAAAGATAATGACAACGATCCAAAATGTACAGATTATATCTGGTGCTCAACAGGGCATTGATATTGTAGCACGTGCTTTATTAAAACATGGTGATGTAGTGTTTGTTGAAAATCCTACCTATTATGGAGCGATAGCGGCATTTCGTTCTTGTGGGGCTAAAATTATTGATGTGAAATTAACAAAAGAAGGAATTGACCTTACAGACCTAGAAAATAAACTAAAGTTGTTTAAACCACGTCTTATGTATGTGATGCCGAATATTCAAAATCCAACGGGGATATCTTATAGTAAATATATAAATAAGCGTCTTATGGGACTGGCTCGTTATCATGATATATATATCTTAGAAGATGATTATATTAGTGGTTTGTATTATACTAAAAATGCGCCTGTTCCGCTTAAAACATATGATACAGATGATAGAGTTATTTATATTCGCACTTTGTCAAAGGTATTTTTGCCAGGGCTTAGACTAGCTTATTTAATTGTGCCATCAGCACTTTCGCAAAAACTTTTGAATGTAAAATATATTGCAGATATCGCCACATCAGGTTTAACGCAACGCATTTTTGATTATTATTTAAGAGAAGGCTTATGGCAAAAACATCTTAATTCTATTCGCAATATTTATAAAATACAGTTTGATTTCGTCTTAAAAATGTTAAAAAAATATTTGCCGAAGGATATTTCTTATATTAAACCTACAGGGGGATTATCTATTTGGTTGAATTTGCCAGATAGACTTTCGGCAGAAGATGTTATTCTAAAGGCAAAAAATAAAGGGGTGATCATATCAAGTGGTACACCGTTTTTTATTCATCAAGCACCCCATAGACAAATTCGCATAAGTTTTGCAGTATTGTCTTTGGCACAAATAAAAACGGGGATAAAAATTTTAGCTGAATTGATGAAAGATAGATAGGGGGAATATTTATGAAAATAGGAATTGCTGGCAATGGAAAAATTGTAGGCGAAATGATAAGAGCAGTAAAAACAATTGAAGGTATATCAATTGAAGCAATTTGTGCAAGAGAAAAAAGTAAAGATAAAGCGGAAAAAATAGCACAAGAATATAATATTGCTAAGGTTTATACAGATTATACTAAAATGTTAGCAGATGAAAATAGTGATTTTATTTATGTAGCTGTAGCTAATAATGTACATTATCAATATGTAAAACAAGCATTGCTTGCTGGCAAAAATGTCATTTGTGAAAAACCGTTTACAGTAGAAGCGAAAGAAACAGAAGAATTAGTACAAATTGCCAAAGAAAAAAATCTATTTTTATTTGAAGCAATTACAGTTATTTATTCACCAAATTATCAATATATAAAAGAAAATTTAAATGAAATAGGCAAACTTCATTATGTTCATGCTAATTATGCACAATATTCTAGTCGTTATGATAAATATTTAAATAAAGAGGTAGCACCAGCATTTAGTCCAGAAAATGCTGGCGGAGCGTTGTATGATTTAAATATTTATAATTTACATTTTATTGTAGGCACATTCGGTATGCCGAAAGATGTTGTTTATCGAGCTAATTTTGGTTTTAATAATATAGATACTTCAGGAACGGCACTTTTAGATTATGACGGATTTACAGTTGTTTGTAGTGCAGCTAAAGATTCAGAAAGTATTAGCGGTATAGTTTTTCAAGGTGAAAAGGGCTATATGCGTATTGAAGGCCCGACAAATGCTTGTGCTTTAATTAGAGTAAATAAAAATGGACAAACAGAAAAAATTGTTAGTAAAGAAAGATATAATCATCGAATGATAGATGAATTCATAGCATTTAAACAAATGTTTGAACAAAAAGATTATGAAGCGTGCTATAAAAATTTAGACCATTCTATGAATGTAATGCAGGTATTAGAAATGGCACGCAAAAGCGGAAAATTAGAATTTAATGTATAAAAGAAGAAAGCTTCCAACTGTAATATGATTGAAAACGGGTTTATGGACAGATATTTTGTCTAAAAAGCGAAGAACAGTAGATACAGAAATATTATTTTCTCTGGCGATAAAAGATGCAGATTTTAAATCATAAAATTGACTAATAATAAACTTAATCATAGAAGTAGTCTAAAGAAATGTTTAATTTTTTGAAGGCGGTAATCATGAATTTTATTAGTTTTATTGCCACAACAAGGACAAATATGAAACTTGCAAGGTAAGGAGATAGTAAAGCTATAAGAATTGAAATCAATAATAGAAACATCTTTTAAATTTAGTAAAAGTTGTATTTGAAGCATAA